>Ga0181553_10000702_pt1 | contig 29447 bp, 24 predicted proteins | sample 011ome_17_FD_133753 | JGI IMG/M metagenome (GOLD analysis project Ga0181553, IMG submission 133753) | Coastal salt marsh microbial communities from the Groves Creek Marsh, Skidaway Island, Georgia - 011502XT metaG (megahit assembly) | ecosystem: Environmental > Aquatic > Marine > Intertidal...
ACGGCCTCATCCCAGCTCATCCAATTGATTTTGCTTTGGGCGATTCCACTAAAGCTTATAAGAACAGATGTAAAAAGGGTAAAAAACAATTTCATGCGGTAAAGTTATAATTTCAGATACGTTTTAAAACGAAAGAAGGCGGCTGTTAAACGATATTAACAACCTCCTTCTTGGGATGCTATTGTTTTTGTTCGCTCGCGCGGGTAATAACAACTGCCTTGTTGGGATGCTAAGACAATTGACGATTTACCACCTACCTTTTATTTACTATTTTAAATCCTCAGACAATTGGATTCGCTTGTTACTGTTTTTGTAAGCCATGCGCTAGCGCGGACTTGCAGTCCGTGCGATACACTCCGTAATTGAAACTTTATTCTTACGTTTATTGTTTGTCCGATAAGTACAAAGCAATAGATAACGATAAAGCACACTTTATAACCATTACTGTTGTGAATTGGGTTGATCTTTTCACTAGAAAGAGTTTGTGTGAGGTGGTTTTGGATTCATTGAAATATTGTCGCTCACAAAAGGGCCTTGAGATCTATGCGTGGTGTTTAATGTCAAGCCATTTGCACATGATTTGCAAAGCACCTGAAGGTGTTAAACTAGGCGACATTATGCGTGATTTTAAAACACACACGAGTAAGAAGATTATTGAGAGCATCGTCAGCAAACCAGAAAGCAGAAGGGAATGGCTGTTAGAAGCGTTTTCAAAAGCTTGCGCACACCTCAAGAGAGATCAGAACTATAAGGTTTGGCAAAATGGATATCACGCTGAGGAGATTCGAACCTATGCCTTCCTCGAATCAAAGTTGGATTACATCCATCGGAATCCGGTTAAAGCTGGATTGGTAGAATTTCCAGAAGATTACATGTATAGTTCAGCTAGGAGTTATGCAGAGCGGAGTGCATTGATGGATATTGAATTGATATCAAGAAGGTGGAAGACGATAAGGTGAGGCGCACGGACTGCAAGTCCGCGCTAGCATCCTTGAAGTAACCGCTCTAGCATTCTTTAAAGGAAGGATAACACAAAAAAAAAGGCAGCTGTCGCAATAACAGCTGCCTTTAAAACGATTTTATTGGGATGTTCTTATTTCACACCGTGCATCAATTTCTCTAAACGCTTGTTAAGCAGAATGATAATGGCTGCAATGGCTAACAATACAAACCCGATGGTCGAGAAAACGCTGAGGTATTTGTCTAATCCTTCGGCTGCCGATAATACTTCTCCACTGTCTCCATGACCGCCCGTTAAGGCTGCAATCTTACCACCAACATAATTGGCAATAGCAAGAATTAAATACTAATGAATGCCTTTCATTGCTTTGTTTAGAATTGGCGAAAGCACCAAAATAGCAACACCAGTTCCTAGCATGATGAGTGTAATGAATGGATAGAGTTCAAGGTCAAATTTGTGAAGCATTCCTTCCATAACTCCAGCAAAATAATTACCAGCGGCAAAGCTCGCCATCCACAGACCCATTACTACAGAAACAAGTTTTCTTGGGGCGAGTTTTGTGATCATTGATAATCCTATAGGTGAGAGCATTAATTCTCCCAAAGTAAGAACAACATAAACAACTACCAACCAGAGGGGAGAAACCAATTCACCACTTTTAGCTAGATTAGCGGCCTGAGTCATAATCCAAAAAGCTAAAGCTCCAAATAAAAGTCCAAGTGCGAATTTGATGGGCGTTCGTGGGTTGAATTTCATTCTATCAAGCTTCAGCCATAAGATTGAAAACAGAGGTGCGAAAATCAAAATAGCTATAGGGTTAATGTTTTGGAACCATGTTGCAGGTATTTCCCAGTTTCCAATGAAGCGATCGGTATTTTCAGCAGCGAACAGGTTCATTGTTCCTCCAGCCTGCTCAAAACCAGCCCAAAATACGATGTTAAAAAATGCGAGGATTACAATAACGGACATTCTGCTCCATTCTTCAGATCCATTGGTTCCTTTGAAAATAACGTAAGCAAGTCCACCAATTAGAATAATAAATCCAATAATGGTAATGGTGCTTGTTATACTATCAGGAATCAATCTCCATAGAAAAACGATTACCAGTGTTGATAATATTAATCCGATAGAGTATATGAAAATCTCTTTCCAATCTTTTGAGTCAAGCACGAATTTTCCTTCTGGTGAATTTGGGGGTAAACCCTTGTCCTCCAAGGTGTGCTCTCTATTCTTAAGCCAAAAAACACTAATTATTAATCCAATTGCAGCAGAGAAATAACCCCAACCCCAATCAACATTTTCACCAAGTGCACCAGCAATGAACGGTCCAAGGATTGCTCCAAGGTTAATTCCCATGTAAAAGATGTTGAAGGCTGAATCCTTTCTGGGATCATTATCATCATAAAAATCACCAACTATCGTTGAGATGTTTGGTTTGAAAAAACCATTACCGATGATAAGAACACCCAGTCCTAAATTAAAAATGAATAATCTGGAGTCTACATCTAGTGATTGGGACATAAAAGCACTTGCCGCAAGCAGTAATTGACCAACGGCCATTACTAGGCCACCAATATAAACCGTTTTTCTTTTTCCAAGAAGATTGTCTGCTACCCATCCACCCAAAATTGGAGTAAGGTATACTAGACCTGTGAAAATTGCATATAGTTCTAAGGCTTCCTGCCTATTTAATCCAAATCCGCCATCAATGAGTTGTGCTGTCAAATAAAGGGTTAGCAATGCCCGCATTCCATAGTAGCTAAAACGTTCCCACATTTCTGTGGCAAAAAGTGTATACAGCGCCTTAGGATGGCCAGTTTTTACTTCGCTCATAGGTTTTAAATATTAGTGTTTAGAGGTTATCAGTTATAAAGTTCGTGATCTTGGTGAACAAATGGTGACGTGTGTTTCCACCATAGATTCCGTGATTCCGATCGGGGTAAATATAGAAATCAAATTGTTTGTCGGCTTCAATCAGCGCATCAACCATTTCTACTGCATTTTGAAAATGCACGTTATCGTCTGCCGTGCCGTGGATTAGGAGGTAGTTGCCTTCCATTTTATCAACGTGGTTGATCGGTGAATTATCATCGTATCCATCGCCATTGTCTTGAGGTAATCCCATGTAGCGTTCGGTGTAAATGTTGTCATAGTAGCGCCAGTTGCTCACAGGAGCCACCGCAATGGCCGTTTTGAATTCTTTGGCACCTTTAAATAGGCACAAGCTGCTCATGTAACCACCATAGCTCCAACCCCAAATTCCGATGCGCTCAGGATCTACATATGATTGCTTGCCTAACCAGCGTGCAGCTTCTATCTGGTCCATTGTTTCGTATTTACCCAATTGACGATAGGTCTGCGTTCTGAATGCCTTTCCTCGTGCACCCGTACCTCGGTTGTCAACCGAAACGATGATGTAACCTTTTTGTGCCATCATTTGATGCCAAAGGTCGTTGCCGCCCATGCTGTTGGTCACGGTTTGTGATCCTGGACCACCATACACATACATCAATACGGGATATTTTTTCGATTTGTCGAAGTCATTGGGCTTGATCATCCAACCGTTCAGGGTAACTCCTTCACTCGTTTTGAAATCGAAGAATTCTTTGTCACCTAAATTCAGCGCGGCAAGCTTAGTTTTTAATTCATCATTGTTCTCGAGTTCCCTAATTTCTTCACCCGTAGATTTTAACAGTTTTACTGTCAGCGGCTCATTTGCGCTGCTGTGATAAAGCATAAAATAGTCGAAAGTATTGCTGAAAGAAGCATCGCTGTTGCCATTCTCAGGGCTAAGTATGGTTGGCTCTCCTCCGTTTAAAGAAACCGAGTAAACTTCTTGGTTGTAAGGAGCAGTTTTGTGTGCAGTAAAATAAACTATACCATTCATTGCATCTACACCCAAAAGGCTGCTCACTTCCCAATTGCCTTTTGTGAGTTGCACTTCGTTTTTGCCATTCATGGCATACTTAAACAAATGGCTATATCCATCCTTTTCGCTGCGCATGATGAAGCCCGCATTGTCTTGCAAAAAGGTGAGGTCGTCATTAATTTCAATGTAGGTTTCGCTTGATTCTTTGTAAATGCTTTTAGTTGCACCCTCCGTTGTTTCGTAAAGAATCACTTCCAATTGATTTTGCAATCGAGGCATTTTTACGATGGCCAGCATGTTAGGGCTATCGGTCCATTTGATGCGAGGGATGTATTCGTATGTTCCAAGGTCTGGAGTCGCGGTGGTTTTGCTGGCCAAGTCATACACTTTGATTTCCACTTTCGAATTGTCTTCACCCGCTTTTGGGTATTTGAATTTGTAGTCCTCTGGATACAGGCTATTGAAAACGGGCATGTGAAACTCCCGCACTGCACTTTCGTCAAAACGGTAGTAGGCGATTTTTGATCCGTCATTCGACCATTCAAACGCTTGGTCAAATGCAAATTCTTCTTCGTACACCCAATCAGCATAACCGTTAATGATCTTGTTGTACTCACCATCGGTGGTCACGCGGGTGATTTTGCTTGTGGCTATTTCTTGGATGTAGAGGTCGTTGCCTTGCACGTAAGCCACATTTTTATTGTCAGGAGAAATGGTCGCATGGCGTTGTTTTTCTCCTGTGCTCAATTGCTTAGCTTGCTTTGTTTCCAAATTGATGAGGTAATAATGCTCCTTGGTGGAGTGTCGGTAAATGCTTTCCACATCGTAGCTCAAGAGGAGCATCTTTTCATCTTTTGAGAACTTGTAACTTTCGAATGATGCCTCTTCTGAATTGAGCGCGGTTTTTAAATCGCTTGAGCTGTAAATGGTTTCTACCAAAGCTCCCGTTTCATAACTATATTTGTTAATCGTTGGGCCATTTTCTCCCCTGTCGAGCGTAGTGTAGTGCTTGCCATCATTCATTGAGCGCAAACCATAAACAGACTTCTGACGGTATTTGCCGCTCTTCCAAATATCTTCGAGGGTAAGCTCTTGTGCAGAGATGCTCAAGACTAGAAACGTTAGAATAAAGGTGATTGTAGTTCTTAAAACCATAGTTTGAATTGTTGTGAAGGAGCCGAAAGTATATAAATGTGGATGGTTTTAAACGCGAATTGCCGCTTGTTTTGAAAATTGTGATGAAGTGAATACCAAATGTTCAAAAATTGAAGTCCGTTGAGCCTCGCATTTCAAGCTGATCGTTAATATTGATTCATGAATCAAGTGGTGGCCAAATTAGCGGAAATTGTTGGAAAAGAATACGTGTTTACAGATGAAGAAACGCGTAAAAATTATGGTCATGATGAGACCGAAGACCTCAATTTCCCTCCAGCTTTTGTGGTGAAGCCATCTTCACCAGAGGAGGTTTCAGCAATTTTGAAATTGGCTTCGGTCCACGAAATTCCTGTCACCCCAATCGGAGCGAGAACAGGCCTAAGTGGCGGAGCGCTTTCCATCAAGGGTGGTATTGGATTGAGCATGGAGCGATTCAATAAGATTCTGCAAATTGACGAAAGAAATTTACAAGCAACCGTTGAGCCTGGGGTGATCACACAAGTGTTTCAAGATTCTGTTCGCGAAAAAGGACTGATGTACCCTCCCGATCCTGCAAGCCGAGGCAGTTGCTTTATTGGCGGCAATGTGAGTGAGAACTCTGGCGGACCAAAAGCGGTGAAGTATGGAGTCACCAAAGATTATGTACTCAATTTGGAAGTCGTGTTGATGTCGGGTGAAATCATTTGGACAGGAGCCAATACCTTGAAAAATAGCACGGGATATAACCTCACGCAACTGATGGTGGGCAGTGAGGGCACCTTGGGTGTGATTACCAAAATCGTGATGCGATTGATTCCTCATCCCAAGCACGACTTGCTGATGTTGGTGCCATTCAAATCAGCCGAAAAGGCATGTGAAGCCGTAAGTGCGATTTTTAGAGCGGGAATCACGCCATCGGGAATGGAGTTCATGGAGCGCGATGCCATTGTGTATGCCATGGATTTTATTGGCGAAGAACCCGTGCCACTGGCTGCCCATGATCAAGCGCATTTATTGATTGAAGTAGATGGGAACGATGTTGATGCGTTGATGAAGGACTGTGAACGCATTGCAGAAGTGGTGGCTCAATATGAAGCAGGTGAAGGGTTGTTTGCAGAAGACCAAACCCAGAAAGATCAGCTCTGGAAATTGCGCAGAAGAGTAGGAGAGGCCGTGAAGGCACAGTCGATTTATAAAGAAGAAGATACCGTTGTTCCGCGCTTTGAATTGCCCTCGTTGTTGAAGTCCGTGAAGGAGGTCGGCAAGTTATATGGCTTCAGAAGCGTGTGCTATGGCCATGCGGGCGATGGCAACTTACACGTGAATATCCTGCGCGATGAAATGTGCGAAGAAGACTGGAACAAAACCGTGAAAGTGGGCATTCGTGAACTCTTTGAACGCGTAAAGAAATTGGGTGGAACCATCTCTGGCGAACACGGCATCGGGCTGGTTCAACGCGATTACATGGACATCATGTTTTCAGCATCTCACCTCGAATTGATGCGCTCCATCAAAAAAGTATTTGATCCTAAAGGAATATTGAATCCGGGGAAGATTTTCTAGAGAAGCCCTTAGATCAATAGTAGATCTCCAAGTCAGAGTTTACACCCATATAATACTTCTTATTTCTTTTGATGAATGTCCAAGCCTGCATACCCAAAAAAAAAGAGCAAAAGGTGGAACTAGTGGATTTTGAAAAGAAGCAATCGTCACAATTGGAAATAGGACCAAGCATATCCCTGATTTTACTAATGAATTATCATACCCAGCATCAGTAAAGTTGCTAATTGAAATAATGTCTTGAATTGGAATTTCAATTCTTGGTTTTCCTTTTTTAATGATTTTACCAAGGATACTAGGTTGTTCACCATCGTGTATTCCCAGTATTTTCAAAAGAACCAATCCTTCGCTTTCAAATTTAGGCATGAAAATGTCTTATTTTTCTGAACTAAAATTCAAACGTAGTTTCTAGCCTTTTCTCAATCTCTTGCTCTTCTTTTTAGTCAATATTCTCAGTTTGGCTTTTTGACCATTGGATTCTGAAATGTGTGACACGACATCTCCAGATTCCAAAATATCACTCACATTCATTATATTAATTATTGCTGCATCAAAGGAATAGTTGATGACTTTTACAGAGTCATTGGGATAATACATAAGCACTTTACATTTCTTATTGATATCAACATAAACAGCGTATTCAAAAGATTTCTTAAAAAGTCCAAATCGCAGCATCAAGTGTGTCGCCAACAACTTTGTGAACAGGAATTATGGTTGTATCGGATTGACAATTTGCATTTATTCTGAGCAAGAAAAGTGTCAGAATTAATGTGATTTTCACTCCAGATGTAATAAGTATTCCCAATACGTATTAGGTTCGTTGTTTGCTAAAAGCAAGTTAATGCTTCAGGATCTATAAATATGACAACTGAATCCTAAGTAAGGCCTATCCAAATGGAAATTGACTTAGTATTATTTGGAAAATAGAATCGGTCTAATATAGTTTTTTGAATCCAAGGAAGCTTTTTCCAAACCAATCGCCCAATGAACAAATCACTTTATTGCTTAAGCAGCATCATTGTCTGATGCTGATCGTTCCTCAACAAATACAATCCCTGTGGTTGATCTTCCATATCGACTACTGTTGAACCTTTTTGTACAGTAAATGATTTGATGATTCTACCTGTTGCATCCATCAATTTAAAATAGTTGATTACGGCAGATTCGATATTCAACATGGAAGACACGGGGTTTGGAAATGCACTAAACGATAGATTATTCTCTATTTCATCTAGACCTAAACACTCCACTTGATTAACAATAATTGTATCAAATCCTGAGCATCCAAGCACATCGGTCACTTGCACCCAATATTGGCCAGCACTATTCACTACAATGTTGGAATTCGTTTCACCTGTGCTCCAAAGAACCATTAATCCAGTTCCTGCGTTTGCCGACAATAAGGCCGTACCACCAGGGCAAATGGTTTCGTTTGGCCCCAAGTCCACAATTGGATTTTCATTCACATCCACAAAAATGCTAGAGGTTGTGCTACAGCCATTTGCATCTACTACTACCAAGGTTAGCGTATCATCGGTTGAAGAATTCGTGCTGAAAGTATTGTCACCATTATTCCAATTGTATGAAACGTAATCATTATTTGCCTCAACAGCTCTTGGAGCACACAAACTGGAGTCTAAGCTAAATGTAATTGGAATCATCTCGAACACCTCTAAATCGAATGTGTCTGTATTTATGCATAAATCATTAGCAGATGCTGTAACGGTATAAATACCAGAAGAAGACACAATGATTGTCTGAGAAACTTCTCCCGTACTCCAAAGAAATCCTGCCCCCAATGTGGTTGAACTCACGCTTACCGAAACGCTATCGCCAGGGCAAAGAGTAACCGAATCTAAGGAAAGGCTTACGTCTGTTAAATCAATCAGTGATAAAATGGCCACAGTATCTGAACCTACGCATCCAAATGCATCTTGTACAGTAACGGATAAGTTGCCTATGGTGCTTAGTTCACCAGTGTTCGTAACTGAGCTGTCGGACCAAATATATTGTGCAAAGCCACTTGGAACGGTTTTAGTAAGCGTTGACCCATCGCAGATTGAAGTGTCAATTCCGAGATCTACCAAAGGTGGAGTTTGAACGTTTATGGTTTGTGAGGTTGTGTCACTGCAAGTCCCATCCGAAACGATCAATTCTATCACCATTGGACTGTTCGAGTTAACTGGTTGATATGCAATGGTGTCGTTCGAAATTAGTTGTCCATTAATATTCCAATCTTGCATAATTGCTCCTCCTCCAATACTTTGCATAACGAGGGTGTCCCCTAAACAAGCTGGATTTTGGTTGAAAGAGATTTGAGCAATTGCCGGACAACAACCAATGTTGGTTACCGTTAGTGGATATCCAATGTGAATATCGTTCACGATTCCATTTACGAAACTTTGGGCGTAAACCACATAAGTATTAGCCGGTGAAGCCGGAACAGAAACTGTATAGGTAGGGAAGGAGAGCGCTCCCGCACATATCGGTCCTCCACTGTAGTTGATGTTTAAATAAATTGTATCATTTGAGACCGATGAACTACTACCTAGGTAGGCATAATTGATGCAACCTTGTAAAATAGAAACTGTGAAAGCCATTGGAGAACAGCTATTTTGATTGAGGTTAGTGCTAATGGCACTTTGAATATCAATGATTTGAGCAGTAGATCTTAAAGCAAAAAAAATGATGAAAATCGTGGTGTATATTAATCTCATAAAAAAGGGAAATAACTAACAGGCAAAAGTACACTAATTAAACTCCGAAATAAGGCAGAATTTTAGCAATTCACATCTTTAAAAGGTCTTCTACAACATCCATTTCAAAAGTCGTTTCCATATTTTCACAACATATCCTCATTTTATCGCGCTCGTTTGTGGCGTTTGGTGGTAAATTATTACCAGCATTTTCCCACGTTTCTCGGTTTGGCCATTGGGCATAGGCTATGTATTCGTATTCAGATTTTTTATGCAGACTAGATACCAACCCTCCTTCGTACTGTTGAATCAAAAAGGTCATTCTTTCCAAGCGGCAATAAATCTCTTATTGTGATTAGGTTTTAGGGTGAATGAATAGATTACCGTTAACATAGGTTGTGGTGATGATTTGAAAGCTCGATGAAGGTAGTCCTTTTCTTTTTGTTTAGCCTACACCTTAGAGGCATTGGTTACAAGCTGGTGTAGAACGAACACTAATGCTACGTGCTATCATTTTTTTTCACAAGAATTGATATAAGATATCAAAGCATTGGTCGAAAAAATTCAAGAAAGATGCTAGAAATTCGTTCTTTCAACAGGAGATAAGTTTCATTTGAAAGTTGATGATCATTTTATCCTAACTAACCTATTTAGATTGTGATCCGCCAGAAAAAATTTTCAGAGTTGATGTCGTTGCAACCTCAAGCGTCCATGATGGATGTTTTTCTTGAAAAGGCTCAAACATTGTTTTCGAATTGGGTTATCGACCACGATGGCGTTAAGTATGAATTTGTTGAGGCAGAGTTCCTTCTTTGCACAAATGATGATACGCATCCAGATCCGAACATCGATTGTGATGACCATCAATATACCGTGGGCCATTGGTACATTCCTGAAGGAGGTGTGGATATAACGTTTGGAACGCCAGATTTTGCTGCGGCTATTTACTTGCGTGTGATTAAAAACATTCAAACAGGCGAGCAAATCATTGGTCCTGGTGCGTGTTTCAAAGCTTTGTTTCAGAATGCAGGTCCAATTCATGGAATTTGGCCTTTGCCGAAGTTGGAAGAATGCGAGAATCGTATCGAAGTTGAACTGCTGACATTGCCCCGAATTGGTATCTCATTGGATGAGCGATTGGATGAACTCGACAGAAGATTGAAGTTTGTATTTAGGCCATATCGCTTAGCAAGATTAGACAGCCAAAACACCTTAGACAAATACATGGCAGCGCTTTTCCTTGATAAGGTGCAACATAAACAACAGTTGATGAGCTATTCGTCTAATGTGTACTCAAAATACGAGAAATACTACCTCAAAGGGTTTGAGTCTGATTCCATTGAAGGTTTATGGAGAATCAGTTCTCGCTCGCACCGCATGGCGGCTCTTCTAGGTTACTTGCATAAACATCATCCTGATTGGGTAATGTAAACGTTGTTGGATTATTTTCCTACTGCATAGTGATACTGCACCATTCCGGTTTGGTATTCTCTAACTGAAATTAGTTTGAGTGTTCTTTCAGGAATGCCCGTTTGAAACAGTTTTACACCTCCTCCTAATAAAACTGGAACTACCGAGACGATGAACTCATCGATAAGATCAAGTTTCAAAAGTTCGTTTACCAATTGTGCTCCACCATCACAATAGATGTTTTTACCCTCTCGATTCTTAAGGCGATTTACCAATGCAGTGAGATCACCGTTATAAAAATGGGTGGTTCCAATGGATGGTTTTTTGCTTCTGGTGATGATATAGGCTTCTTTATCGGCATGCGGAAAAGTATCCACCACGTTCATCACCCAATCGTATGTTTTTCTGCCCATGATTACTGTGTCTATGGAGTTCACAAATTCTGCAAAACCGTAGTCTTCGCCTTCAATGTACATAGGATTTAAAAAGCTAAGGACATCCCCAGGTTTCGAGATGAAACCATCTACCGAAGATGAAATGTAAAGAACCAATTTTCTATTGGACATAAAACAACTAATCGTGCGGTTCTATATGTATTAAAATTTGCCCCAAATTACCGATTTTCTAATGCAGCGTATCTTTCAATTGGCGCGATTATGGTACCTTTCCTTCACATTGATGCTTCCATCAACAATAGCATGTAAGTCAACATTGTAGTGCATACCCGCTTTTCGAATGAAGCATTTTTCTGTTCCAATCACCCCGTCTACTGTCAATGATACATTCCTTATTTCTTCCATGAGGTCGTCATATACTTGCTCGTCCATGATTTCACCCAATGCCGGACGAAAGATGAGGTAGCTGTTGTAAACGATAAATCCTGCCGCAAGCAAAGCCGCCCAGTCATCAGCAGTTTCAAATCCTTTGCCAAAAACGAGTGAAATGCTTATGCCCACGAAAGCCATTACCGATGTAATGGCGTCACTGCGATAGTGCCACGCATCGCAGCAAGCGAGGTGCTGTGCGTCTCCTTGCTTTTTTCATAACGATCCGATATGAAACTTCTTTCCAAATAATAATGGCACCCAAAACATACAATGTCCAAAGCTTGGGTGATGGATGCGGAGTTTGAATGTTTTCGATGGCTTGATGTGCAATGACAGCGGATAATACCAATAAAGTAACAACTAAAAAAGTAATCAAAGGCTCAATTTTTCCATGCCAATAAGGATGGTTTTCATCTGCTGACCGTTTAGCATATTTGAATCCTAGGAGCACCAAAACTGAAGCAAAATGTCTGTGGTAGATTCAATGGCATCTGCTATGAGCGCGAAGGAATTGCCGAAAATTCCGTCCAATGCTTTGATGTTCGCCAGAAGGGTGTTTCCAACGATGCTAAAGTAAGTAGTACGGATGGCCTTTTCTTCAGATTTCATGCAATTCGAATAGTGCAATGCAAACTAAGTGAATCAAAAAGAATATTCCTGCATTGGCTTTGGTAAGCTAAATTCTTTAGTCTATTGAATAATTATTGAATCGACATTATTCGAAAGGTGTTGTCATTCACTTGAACAATATCGCCAAGCGATTTTCCATTGAGTGCTTTGGCTAAGGGACTAAGAGCCGAAATGCAGAATATTGAAGTTGTACCGACAGAAATGTTACCGCATGCAGCGCCAATAAGGAATACTCCTCGCGAGGTTTCAACAAGGCTTCCATTTGTGGCAATTGAGTGCGGGTTATCCATTTTAATCTGCTCTAAGTCATTCAAAATGGCATACTCAACCAACAGTGATTTTGAGAGTTTCTCGATTTCTAGGTGAACCATAGCGCGTTCTGTATCATGCTTATCCCCAGCGGTACTTTTTGAATTTTGTGCGTTGCCATCATTCAAATCATTGAGCTCTGCTTTGAGTCGCTCTATTTTTTGTGAAACGGCTGAAATGGCCGTGTTTATTACATCTCGCTTTTCAGGTAGGTTCATTTTTGTTCTTTCCTTCCATCAGCATGCAGAGCAAACCGACCTGCATCTTTATCGTGCACTTGCTCTTGGTTTGGCCAGGGCCATCCGCCAAACTGCGTACGTTGGAAATCCATCATCGCTTGGCGAATCTCGTCTTGAGTATTCATCACAAAAGGACCATACTGTGCTACAGGTTCATTTATTGGCTTTCCTTGTAGCATTAGCATGAATGCTTCTTGATCACCATTGTGAATTTCAATTTCAGCCGTTGGGTCAACATGCGCAAGATAACCAGCGTTTACAGCCGTACCATCTATTGAAACAGAGCTTCCTTTGTAGAAGAATAATGTTCTATTCGCTTCTTTGGATGATCCAGGAAGCATCCACTTAGCATACGCCTCCATTTTAATGGTGAGCACACTTACGTGATTTTCTGGTTTCGCAGCCCAAGAATCTGGAGTAGGAGAGAAGGCTTTTATTCCTTTTAATTCTCCAGCAATGATTTGAACTTCAGTCACATTTCCATTACCATCTTTTTCACTCAAAACAGGAATTTCTTCGTTCCAGAGCATTTTAAAGTGAGGTTCAACAAACTTACTGGCCTTCGGTAAGTTCAACCAAATCTGGAAAATCTCCATTGGATTTCCTTTGTCTGAATTGATCAGAGGAAACATTTCTGAGTGCTGCACACCGCGGCCGGCTGTCATCCATTGCGTGTCGCCCGCGCCAAAACGTCCCGCTGCACCCAATGAATCGGTATGATCTACAAAACCTTCTTTATTGATGGTTATGGTTTCAAATCCTCGGTGTGGATGGAAGGGAAATCCTGGAATGCTTTGTCCGTGATACATGCGCCAACCATCCTTTATAGTGAAGTCGTTTCCGATATTTCTACCTACAAGGTGTTTTCTGTCTACGCCCATTTCACCGTTTCCCTCAGGAAATTCATCGCGGTGATAAACACAGAATAAAAAAGGATCTTGGGTTTCCCAAGGAAAGCCCAATGGCTTGATGGATAAGATTGCGCTCATAGTGACAAATTTAGAGGTAAACATCCATGTACTGCAGATGGTTTAATCGATTGTCACTGCAACTCGTTAATCCTCTGTTAATCGAACCCTTCGCGTGAGTTGAGGTTATACTTTTGCTCAACTCTTAAAATTAGATCTATGCTAAGCAGAATTTCAAGATTACTTGTAGGTTCTTTATTCATTGTTTCAGGATTGATAAAGGCAAATGATCCGATTGGGTTTTCCTACAAACTCAATGATTACTTCGCTGCAGGCGTTTTCAATATGCCATGGCTCGATCCTTGGGCCTTGGAATTATCGGTATTGGTGTGCGTAGCTGAGATCGTATTAGGTGTGGCAGTTTTGTTTGGAGCCAGGATGAAATTGGCCTCATGGTCTTTGCTCATACTGATGATTTTCTTCACATTCTTGACTGGGTATACTGCCATTGCGAATTGGTTTTTTGACAATCCGGAGTCGGGTCTTACCAATTTTTTCGAAGGCATTTTTGGCTTTGTGGCAAGGGAAGACATCAGCTATATGAAGGACTGTGGATGTTTTGGCGATGCCATTAAACTCACACCTTGGGAGTCATTTGCGAAGGATATTGTGCTGCTAGTTTTTTCAGTGATTATTTTCCTAAAACGGCATCAAACAAAGCCTGAAGATCTGAAAACAGACTTGATCAATTTGGCGGCCAGCGGACTGCTCATCGCTGCGTTTTCTTTGGGAATGGTGAACTGGTATTTCCCAATGGCTTTCGCTTTGGTGTCATTTGGTGTTTTGCTCGGCATTAAGAACATGATGAAAAGTGATGTGCGCGATTGGATCATGTCAGCAGCAGCAGCCGTATTGAGCACTTGGTTTAGCTTATACTGCATCATGCACCTTCCGGTTAAAGACTTCAGACCATACAAGATCGGAAACAATATTTCAGAGTTAAAAGAATGCCCACCCGATGCACCTCAAGATGTTTATAAGGACACCTGGTACTACAAGGTAAATGGTGAGGTGAAAACATATACTACTGCCGATGAACCTTGGAAGATTGAAGGGGCAGAATTTGTGAATCGGGAAACAGAATTGATATTCAAAGGTTGTGAACCACCTATACATGACTTTGTATTGGAAGATGCCGATGGTAATGATTATACCGAGGATATTTTAGCAGAGCCATTTATTTTTCTTGCTATTTCTTATGATATAAATGCAGCCAATGCGGATTTTCAGGTTGCGTTGAACGCATTGAATGAGGGTGCGTTGAACGACCCAGACGGTGGACCATACATGTATGGATTGGCTTCGAATACATATGCAGAAATCGATGCCTATCGCCATGAGCATCAAGTTATATATGATGTGCTTACAGGTGATGCTACCATGTTGAAAACGATTATTAGGGCAAATCCTGGATTGATTCTTTTAAAGGAGGGAACAGTAGTAGGTAAATGGCATTATAATGATTTACCTATTTACGAAACATTCAAATCGGAGTATCTTCGATGAGTTGTGTTAACCATTAATATTTTCAACCTTACTACAAAGGCGATTTTAAGCCTTTTTGGGCGTTGTCATTATTGTGTTCAAGCTATTCAATGTTTTGCCGAGTGATCCAGCGTGATTATGGGTGGCAATCACGCAGATGAGCGACAAATTCAAGTGATTCGTTCAGAATTAGGATTGAATGAAGCTCTTCCAATCCGATTTGTCCACTTTTTGAATGACCTCAGTATAATCAGTGTTAAGAACACTTCAATTGATCATCCTTGGAACGAGTGGTTTTCAATGCCTGTAGGCGAATCTTCAGTCATTTGATGAAATGGCCCTACTTGAGAAAATCATATTCCAATCGAACGTTGGTATCAAAGGTTATTCTAGATGCGCTTCCCGAATCTATTGCCTTGGCATTGGCATCCATATTTTTAGCAGCATTGATTGGAATGCCACTGGGTGTTTTTGCAGTTCAACATCCGAATGGTATTCTTGATGTGAGCTTGCGAGTATTGACATCATTTGGGTTGGCCATTCCATCGTTTGTGCTTGCCATACTCATTGCATGGGTTTTTGGGTTTTTATTGCATGATTTTCTTGTTCTACCCACCACTGGAAGCTTGTTTCAATAAGATGTGCAGCAAGGACGAGAGGTGATTCAATTCCATAATTTGATTCTACCATCGCTGGCGCTTTCAATCCGTCCCATGTGTGTTACAGGTCAACTCATGAGGAATAACATGATTGATGTAATGCAGAAAGACTATATACGCATAGCACTTTCTAAAGGATTGTCAAAAGGCGTAATATTGTTTAATCACGCATTGAGAAATGCCATTAATTCGGTTTTATCTGCCATGGGTGCGTGGATTGCCGCGCTCATGACGGGCTTAGTTTTTGTTGAGTTTTTATTCGGATGGAAGGGCCTTGGGAACGCCTTACTCAATGCTATTGATTATCAAGACTTTCCAGTTATCATCGGATTGAATTTGGAGGTGTCAACTACCTTCATATTGATCAATTGGCTTTTAAAATTGATTATGTCCTTTTTGACTCGACTTTACTGAACGAATAACGCCTCACTCTGGGTATTTTTGCAGTATGCGAAAGAGATTAATTGCCGGGAATTGGAAAATGAATCTGCACTGGAACGAGGCGATGTCGCTGATCAGTGAATTGGTTCAAATGGAAAATCAAAGCGACTGGACCAGTGTTGATGTGGCCATTATTCCACCAAATATTTATTCGAGATCTGCATTTGAGTTTTTAAAGAATGCAGGATCGAGCATTATACTCGGAGCACAGAATTGTGCAGCCACATGCAATGGAGCCTTTACGGGCGAAGTATCCGCTTCAATGATCGAGCAGATTGGTGCTGCAATGGTGATTGTTGGTCATTCTGAACGAAGAGAGTATTATGCAGAGGACGCATCTGTTTTAAGAGAAAAGTTGAATCGTGTTCTTGAGCAAAACCTAACGCCTATTTTTTGCTGTGGTGAGCATTTAGAACAAAGAAAGTCGAATAAACATGAGTCAACCATTCAGCGTCAACTAGAAGATGTTGTCTTTCATTTTTCAGCTGGCAATATTTCTAGAATGGTTATTGCCTACGAGCCCGTTTGGGCTATTGGCACTGGTGAAACGGCATCTCCTCAGCAAGCTCAAGAGATGCATGCTTTTATTCGATCGTCCATCCAATTGAAATATGGTGCCGAAGTAGCAGAAAACATTAGAATTCTTTATGGTGGAAGTATGAATCCAACCAATGCCGCTGAATTGCTTTCTCAATCAGATGTAGACGGAGGTTTGATAGGTGGAGCCGCCTTAGACGCTGCAAACTTCAGAGCAATAATAGAAGCATAAAAGCCTAATCCTCGTCCTTTTTCTTGTTGGATCTGTTGCTTACTGGCCCTAATTTAGATTCAGATGGCTTGCCAATAGACTCTCGCATTCCAGTATCTGCCTGAATGTTTTTGTATCGCTGATAGTCCATTACACCCAAGTTTCCACTTCTAAATGCTTCAGAAATTGCTTTTGGGATCTCCGCCTCAGCTTCAATAACTTTAGCACGAGCTTCTTGCGCTTTAGCTTTCATTTCTTGCTCTTCCGCCACCGCCATCGCTCTGCGTTCTTCCGCCTTCGCTTGGGCAATATTTTTATCTGCTTCCGCTTGATCGATTTGCAATTCTGCGCCTATATTTTTTCCAATATCAACATCCGCTATGTCGATGGACAGAATTTCAAAAGCAGTTCCAGAATCGAGCCCTCTAGACAAGACTACTTTGGATATTGAATCTGGATTTTCTAATACTTTTTTGTGGCTTTCAGCTGAACCGATTGATGTTACAATTCCTTCTCCAACCCTAGCTAATATGGTGTCTTCTCCAGCTCCACCGACCAATTGCTTGATGTTTGCTCTCACTGTAACCCTTGCCTTTGCAATGAGCTGAATACCGTCTTTTGCAACGGCTGTAACTGGAGGCGTATCAATTACTTTTGGGTTCACAGACATGGTTACGGCCTCAAAGACATTTCTACCAGCCAAGTCAATAGCAGTTGCCATATTGAAATCCAATGGAATGTTCGCTTTATCAGCAGATATGAGAGCATTAACTACATTTTGCACGTGCCCTCCAGCTAGATAATGCGCTTCCAATTGATCCGATGTAATCACTATACCTGCCTTTTTTGCGGCAATCATTGCATTGACGATGATTGATGGTGGTACTTTTCTCCATCGCATAAAGACCAGCTGAAGTAATGAAACGCTTGTTCCAGTTAAGATGGCTTGAAACCATAGTCCAACAGGCACAAAATATAGTAATACCCATAATCCAACAATGGAAAGGATTACAATGACAACGAGAAGACCAATTCCTGATAGCATATTATTTATTTATCTGTATAACGGTGATTTTGTTTGCGTCAATCTGAACGATTTCGATTTCAGTTTCCGGTTCAATGTACGCACCTTTTGACGAAACTTCAATGTATTTATCATTGAATAGCGCTTTTCCTGTGGGGTTCAACCTTCCCACAGTTTTACCTTTATCGCCAACAGTCAGCATTACGGCCGGATTATCCACTTTGGAATGAATGTCTGATTTTAAACTTAGCCTATCCCATGTTTTAGTGCGAAAGGCAAGGATTACCAGTCCAACGGATATAATGACTGTACTTGCAAGAACATAATGACCGAAGGTAACGCCAACCTCATAGGCCAAAACGAGTGATGTAATCATCAATAGTGCACCCGCAATTCCAGCAATCCCAATACCAGGTATTAAAAAAATTTCAATCAGCACTAACCCTATGGCAATGATTAACAGTAGGATAACGATGCTGGCAGTCATTAAGGCTTGTAATATTTTAAAGCTTCTGGCATGAAGCTATTGATATCCGCAATGCGCGTTTCGTCATGGGGGTGAGTGCTCAATATTTCTGGAGGTGCCTGACCGCCATTTTGCGCCATTCTTTTCCAAAATTCCGGAGCAGCTTCAGGATTGTATCCCGTAATGGCCATAAAGATAAGTCCCATTTTGTCAGCCTCTGACTCGTGCATTCTCGAATATTTAAGCATCCCCAATTGCCCCCCGATGCCATATGATTGAAGGAGTAGGTTTTGAGTTAATTCAGGTTTGTCTTGAAGGGCCAATTGCAATCCTATTCCACCGGCTTGAAGCACTAATCCTTGACTCATGCGCTCATTTCCATGACGCGCAATGGCATGCGCAACCTCGTGGCCCATTACCACCGCCATACCCAATTCATCTTGGGTGTAAGGCAATATTCCTGTGTAGAACACCACTTTTCCACCGGGCATACACCAGGCATTAACAGTAGGGTCATCTACCAGGTTGAATTCCCAGTTGAATCCTTTGACGCGATCGTTTTGATGCTTTTGTTTTAAGTACGCCTCGGCAGCACGTACAATTTTTTGTCCCACTTCATTCACCATTTTTGAATTGAAATTATTTCTTGATATAGGCTTGCTGTCATTTAAAAATGCTTTGTACTGAGTGAGGCTCATGGACATAAGCTGACTTTCTGGAAGCATATTAATTTGCCTTCTTCCGGTCACAGGAACTTTGGCACAAGAGAATAAAAAGAGGAGAAGTAGAAAATAGGCTGTTTTTTTCATCATTGCTCTATAACGGCAGATAAACCTCTTGACTGTAAACCTTTGCAGAGAGGGTGCAGTTTTTCGAAAGCTCCGTGTTTTACATCACACTTACCCTTAGTATGTACAATCCAAGCTACTTGTTCTGCCTGTAATGGTTCATGCTTGCAGATATCAACAAGTGAGTCGATCACATAGTCGAATGTGTTCTCATCATCATTGTAAAGAATGATTGCATGAGAATTACCTTCATCAATGCGCTCATCTATAAGCTCGTCCGTTTCAATTGCTGTACTCATCTTTTTCAAAATGTGAGTTGCAAAGGTAATTGCTATTGGAGAATAATTATTGACCTACAGATTTTGCTTGTGTCAAGCCTACACTTCTAAGCTCAGCGGCCTTGGCATTGGCTGCAGATTGATCTGTGAACGAACCAAAATAGTAGCTGCTGCTGCCATCGGGGTTATTTACTTTATCTACTCCTTGCGCGCTTAATGATAATATTTGGGTCGCTTCTATGAGTGGAATTTCCCCAACGAAAGTGCCCAACAAGATTTTATACGTGGAACTCACTTTTGGTTGAGGAGCTGCAGCCGGAGCAGGAACAGGTATTGGAGCAGGTGTGGGAGTAGGAGCCACTTGTGTATTTCCTCGAGCGACTTCTACAGCCACCCTCACACCATCTTTGTAAGCCGTAACAAAAGCGTCAGAAACACCCAAAGCGCGTGCTTCATCTCTGGCTTTAGTTGCTATATTTTCATTGTCAAATTTACCTGTGGTATAGCGATATGTTCCGTTAGGTAGGTTTTCTTGATTCAATGGAGTGATGTTGTAGATAGCTGCAGCTGAAACCGGTTTTGAGAACACTCCCACCTGCACAGTGAAGAAGGTGCCGCTCATGTTCTCAATGGCATTGATTTCTATACTTCCTTGCTTGATGATGCTGGGTTTGAAACCAGGTTGAGGGCCAACAGGAACAGCATTATTAGCTCCCCTTGCAGTTGAGTTTGAGGCAATTCCAGCTCCTGCCGGTTGTGAAATCTGTCCTCCAGCCTCTGCGGTTTTTGCATCGTTGATGGAGATTCGTTTTCCATTTAGATAGGCCACAACGAAGGCATCGGCATACCCAATTCCTTGTATTTTGACCTTCGCGGCATCAGCACTACTGAATGTGTTGAATTCTCCTGCTGAGTATCGCGTAAATCCCGAATTGGTTGATTCGCCAACAATGGGAGCTATACCCTTAAAAGCATCCTGCTTAATGGCATTTCTAAACGCACCAATTTGTACTTTATACAACAGTCCTGTTGGTAATGGAGGATCTACTGGAATGGGATTACGATCATTGTAAACGCTGGTAGGGGCTGTTTCTTCCAGTTCGAAAATGGTGTTGGTTAGGTAGTCTGGCTCTACAATGAGAGAGGAATTATCTTCCGCCACAGGCGCATTCAGTCTAAAGGCTTTTTCATCGTCAAATGGATTGTCAGATGTGTTGGTTGTTCGCGAGGCGGTTGGTAATGCTGCAATCGATTCTTGTGGAGTAGGGTCAACAACTGATTCCTTGCCTTCGGGATTATTGTAATACGCCAAAATGTTCATGTACGCCTCTTCTGGAAGAGTAAGCAGACTTCTATTCGCTTCGTTTTCAATATATGTTGCTTCTCTTTTCAGTCGGGCTACATTTTCTGAAATACTGTCTGCACGTTCAAAGTCGGCATAGGCTTGATTGGCTAGTTCTAATCTTGCTTGGGAGCCTCCAGCTCCAAGGGGCGTTGAGGCTGATTGTTCCATCAAGAATTTACCTCGATTGGTGTACTGCTTTTCGAGCGATTCTAGGCGATTAATTTCTGTTCGAATAGAGTCTGTTTTTGCCTTTTCTCCTTGATAAAATGCATATTCAGTGGTGGCCTTAATATCAGCGACTTCATTCGGATTCAAAGTTTTATTGGTTACTGGTAGCACCACCTCTTGCATCGGCAAAATGATGAAGTTTTTGGCGATGGTGGCATTTTCTATTGCTTGCATTTCAGCTACTAGTGCTTCATTTAAATCTGATTCCTTACGCTTTAAGGCGGCATCATTTTGCAATACCATGGCTTGCTCAATGGCTGCAAGTCGTGTTTTCTTCTTTTTGATAGCTTCAGCTGCATCGAGTGCAGCAACTGCTTCGCTTGTTAACTGAGTTGCTTCAGCTTGCACAGATGCTGCTTTTTGTGCTTGCTTCTCAGAAGGAAGCATATCGCCCACTTCCATAGTGAGCACCTGTGTTTCAACAGAAGCTAATTTTTGGGCTGCTTCAGTGTAGAAAGCCGATTCCATTTTAATTACGCGTTGTTCGGATTCTTTTTGAGCAATCTGTTTCTCAAGTTCAACCTTTGCCTTTTTCTTTTTGGTTTCGGCCAACTGTGTCTCCAGCGAATTCACTTCATCGTTGATGTCTTCTTGAAGTGATGTCGATTTTTCCGCGTCTGCGGTGTATTCCTCTATAACAGGACTTTCTACAGGTATATAGCCCTCAAAACGTTCACTTCCCTTTACAAATACCGAGGATGGAGCAGAAGGCCCGGAGGCCACACTTTGATCTACATTGAGCGAGTCGAGTCGGGTTTGTACGGCTTCTTTTTCAGCATTTAGCAATGCTAGTTGGCTTTGCAATTCATTGATCAGTTTGGGATCATTGGTGTTTGCAATACGCGCTTCTGTTTTGACTTTCTCGTTTTGTATGCCAATCATCCAATTCTTATTCAACGTTACGCTTTGAGCGCGTTTTAGATTATCATCGTGAATGATATCTATTTGATTTTGAATTTGTTGGAAGGCATTGCTGTTGTAGTTTTCTACAAACTCGAAGAGTTGGGCTTGCAATTCTGATTGTGAAGCCGCAGAGGCTATTGCATCTTCTTTACCTGAAGCCTCTTGTTTAAGCTCAGTAGCCTTAGCTATTTTTTCCAATCGTAGTTGACTAACATCAGAGGCCTTCGCTTGAAGTATGCTTTTAGTTTCTGCGCTTTCTGCTGCCTCAATTTGCCGGGCAAGTACATTCATTTCATTCTGTAGCTCGTTTGCCCAATTGTCATATCCGCTTGCCAGAGCAAGAATATCTTCAGATGAATTGGATGCTTCCGCTTTTTGCGCTAACGATTCTATCTGGGGAGCATAATTGTCGTTGATGTCCTCCACAGCTGGTGGAAAGCCATCGCTCTCGAGTAGAGCTTGTGTTACAGGAGGAGTGGAATTTGTATTGTCAGAAGCAGTGCTTTGGCTATTGCCGCCTGAAGTTCCTCTAGATGCCGCTTCGTCACTTAAACTAGCAATCCGCTCATAGCTGGTCATTGCTAGTTCTTCTTTTTCTTCTTTGTCTTGTTTCAATGTCATCATCAAGGCATCCAACTGGGCCAGTGAAACAGCATCAGAAGTGTTAGATTTTACATTCTCAACTGAATCTATGCGCACTTGTATGTTTTCAGCCCATTGATCATAAAGCTCCGCTTTTCGACTCTCTGCAATGATAGGGTCCTCAGCGTTGGAAGCCATGCTCAGCTCATCTTGAAAGTGTGCATCATAATCTCCTTGGATGATTTCTGGTTTTGACTCTTGCGCTGCGATGGATCGTATTTCATCATTCACACTTTGGTTTGCCCCTGTGGTATTGGAATTGCTATTGGTGCTTGATGTAGATGAACTGCCTGCATTTCCGTTCGAATCTTTTTCACCAGTATCGGCCTTACGGTTTTCGCTTAGGTTTTGAGCCAATGCCTCTCCTGATTTTTCAGGTTGAACGAAGGCCATGAGGGCGGGATCAGACTCTGCACGTTTATTCAATACGTTTTGCACTTCATTGATCGCTGATGAACTCACAACATTGGTCATTTGTGGCGCTTGTTGAGTGGCTAATGCCAATAACGTAGTAGAAAGGTCTAAGTAACGTTTGGCATTTGCTTTTTGAGTTTCTAAAGCCTTGAACTCTTTTTTGGCACGTTCGAGCGATGCAATTTTTTGAGGGCGAGAAGCTTGGGCTTCGTCAATTTGTAATTGAAGCTCTTCTTTTATCAATTCATCTTTCGAATTCTCGATTTCTGTATTGTAATAGGCGATTTCCTCATCGATGGCTGTGATGTCAGATTCCAACGATTGAACTTCCTGATTTTTGCTTTCAAATTCAGACAAGGTTGGATCCATGCGCTTTTCGAAATCTGAAGCGATTTGACTCTCAAATTTTTCGAGTGGCTTGAAGTTATTTTGGGTAGCCGCCAATTGCGCATACTGGGCGTTGAAAGCGGTTTCATCTAAAGCACCTGATTTTAAAGCTGAGAGCGTGCCTTCCATTCTTTCAACCGCTACTTGGCGCCTTTCAGCATCATCTTTATAAATTCCTGCTAGCTCGGCTGCAATGGCCGCCTTTGCTAAATCGGCCGGGTCGTCAGATGAGATGTTTTCTTGGATTATCTCATACAAGGCTGCAACTTTTTTGTCCATGGTTGAACCTTCCTCTTTCAATGCATTCACTGCTTTTTCAGCTAAGACAATTCGCTCTTCTTCACTTAAACCAGAGGGATTGCTGTTTTTATCTTGGGATGTTCCCGCACCCACGATTTCTACCGTTCTAACTAGATCTTCTTCTGAGGAGTTGACCGAAAGACTTGCTTGCTTCCTCAAAATATCGGCCGTGAGTAATTGTTCATCTTCTATAGGCTCATCAAAATGGTTGATGATCTGAAGTTGTTCTTTCCCGTCTATGGAAGCCAAGATCATTTCTTGACGAAATTGCTTCAAACCTTTTTCGCGCGGCACCTCTACAATTCGCGTGTGTATGGATGAGCTTTCTTCAGCTTCAACGATGAATTTGTATTTCCCGCTGCCTTTCAGATCTAATAGGTAGCCACCCAATTGACGTTCAGATTCGTAAACCCCCACCACCTTATTTTGGATCATGTCTTCAACGGTAATGGTTGCTTTTTTCGAACCTTCAGCCTCAAAGCTTCCCTTAATTAGCGTTAAATCAAGAGGAATGCGCTCAATGCCGATGCGATACACTGTAACTTGCTTGTAGTTTGTTTCTCTATTGCTGGCAAACCAAGCAGAGTTTTCTTCAATGTCTGAAATGAACATAAATTCATCCCAAGGCGTATTGACAGCAAATTCCATGTTGATGGGCTTGGTCCATGAACCATCGCCCCTTCGCTCACTTTTGAAAATATCATATCCACCCATACTGTTGTGGCCTTTCGAAGCGAAATAGAGCATGTTGCCTTCCGGATGAATAAAGGGGTAGTCTTCGTCAAAAGGAGTATTGATTTCGTCACTTAATCGCTTGGGGGTACTCCAACCACCGCCTGGAAGTTTTTGAATCACGTAGAGATCTTTTCCCGTTGCGTTTTTTTCGGAATAGGAGGCGTAATAAATCAGTTCCGCCTCTTGCTGAAAATACATCAAGAAAGAGGCATCGCGTTTTTTGTCTTCCTCAGACATGAAGTCCTCAGGTTTCACAATAATCTTACCTCCAAACTCAGTCAGGTCATAGTTCCGATAGAAGTCACTGCGCGGCAAAACACTGCGTTGGATAACGGAAATGTCAGTGAAACTCGAAATGAGGGTTTTCCCATGCTCGCATTGTTCTATGTAGTGGGCAACCAGCGCAGACTCTTTTTCTTTTTTTGATGATGCCGGTACGTATTTTTTATACTCTCCAATGGCTTTGTCAAACTGGTAATTCAAATGAAGGCCAAGTCCATAATAGAAATGGGCAAGGGCAGGGGCTGATGGGTTCTCGACTGCAAATTTCAAATACTTTAAAGGCTCTTCCTTGTCCTGAGCGGTGAAAAGTTGACAAGCTCCGAACCGATAATTGTATTCCGGACTCTGCATTTGTATACTTAACAGAGTAGAATAAATTTTAAATGCAGCTTCGTAGTTTTCCTGTTCGAAGAGTTCGAGAGCCTTTTTGTTCAGGTCTTCCTCCGACTCTTGAGCCTGTGAATACGGGGTACTCAGCAGAAAAATTAATAATATGGCGATGTATTGATAAACCTTCAAAACTGTCGATAAGGTGCTTTTAGTTGTAAGGTAAAAGTCTTAAACAAGGTTTGAGTTTAAACCCTCTAAAGCAATGATTTTAATCAATAGAATGTGAATAACGCAAAAGCGTCAATTAATCGTCTTCCCCAACCTGTCTGATTAGGTTTTTCAAGGAGAAATTTGCCTTGCTTTCTTCTTTCCTCACTAGACGTTCGATGTTCTTTTGATGGGTGATCAACACCAAAATGGCCACGAACATTGAAAAGACAATTAAGCTGGGTACTGTAGCACTGTACACGAGCACAATAATGAATGGAAAACTCAACGCTGCAATCATTGATCCCAACGATACGAATCGAGTAAGTGAAAAGACTAAGATAAATACGCTTAACGCAACCAGGGCACCTTGGTAATGAACTGCCAACATCAAACCCAAAAGTGTCGCTATGCCTTTACCTCCTCTAAACCCCGCAAAAACGGGAAAAATATGACCAACCACAGCCGCAATGCCCAGTGCTAACTGGTAATTTACAAATGCTGCTTCGCTGATGGGTTCTTCGGCAAAAATGTAGACCAAGCTCACTGCAAAATAGCCCTTCAAAGCATCGATCAATAAAACAGGAATACCTGCTTTTTTTCCAAGCACCCTAAATGTGTTTGTTGCGCCTGCGTTGCCACTTCCATATTCTCGAACATCAATACCATAAAACGACTTTCCAATCAACACTGCTGTAGGAATTGAGCCGAGTAGATAGGCGATCAATAAGGAAATAATTGTTGGAATTGTTACCATCTAGTGAACGCGAATTTAATATTCTGTAGAAAATTGGTCCTCAGAATTTACTAATGAAATCATCTCTTCTTCTTTTACTCGATAGCATAAAGCTGTATGGCGACTCACCTTTTTCGGTCTTCAATTTACGCTTATCTGGCTTGAGATCAGTGATGGTAGTATTGAATTCGTCTAGGCTCGAATAAGCTTGCATAGTGTTTCTAGAATATTGGAAATACCACCAAGTTTCTTTATCGGCTTCGAGGTAAATCGATATGGCAGGAATACGTCCGACTTCTACTTCCACTTTTCCATTGACTTTAACATTTACTTGTCGCTTACCAATATTTCCTACACCGATCTTACCCACTGATTGGTATGAGTCGGTTTCAGGATTCCACTTCAGTTTTACTTCCGTTAGAAACATGTTTTTTTCCAATTCAGAGGGGTATTTTCTGAATTCACCAGTCAATGTGATGGTGGCAATGAGTTTATCTGCAGCATCGGTTCCAATGTATTCGCGCAATCCACGCTGATAGGTTTCTCTTTCGAAATTTGAGGGTTCGCCCAAGGCAATTTCAGCCATGGTTTTGCCCATATCGTCTATCAACTTGTTTTCGAAAAAGAAATCCAAAAGAATCATTACATCTAATTCTACTTTATTGTCTTTTAAGTTATGTTGAATATTTCCAACGGTTGAAATGTTTAATTGACCCGGGTTGAGACCAAAACCAAGTTTCCCCTCATTGTATACCTCACATTCTTCAGACGCCAGACTCATGTACTGACCGGGAAGCGAATTTTGGGTGAGTTTATTAATGTTAGATATTCGAAACTCTTTTGCGTCATCGTAGTAGGTTAAAAACCCGCTTGCTGGCAATAGATTTGGATCTTTATCGCTTCTTTTTACCGATACAAATGAGGAGTAGATCTCTCCCGTGTCTTTGTCAAGAACAATCGATGAAGTGAGAAGGTCATCATCTTCGTTTTTAAGGGTTGATTCTATAGGGATATAAATTTCATTGGGGTCGATGGCTGCCTTAAAGCTAAACCATTCAAGAGGTATAGCTTCATAGCATTGATGCCTTAATCGAGAGTAACCACTAAAGGTGAGATCTTTATTGCTTGCCTCTAAACGAACATCACCTTTGTACTCAAAATAGGGGCTCAAGGTAAATCCACGGTCATCAGAAATACTCCCCTTAGCATACGTCTGGTAAGAACTATCTACGTTGACAGAGTTAAAACGGATCTGTTGTTTACCGCCAGCAGCATCCTTATAGGTATACAGACCTGTTCCGAAATAGTCTTTCCGTGCAAAAATGTCAACAGTGGCACTGTCTATTTTGTGGTATTTGGTAATGGCATTTGCCACTATTTGGCAGTTTTTTAAGGTTTTCATTTTGGCTTTTCGCAAAACGGTAATTTGTCCGCTATCAGGGTAAATGAGGGCGTCTGCTACCTGAATGAACTCGATTTGACGGGCATCAATGATGGAATTTTTCAAATCGTAGCGGGCAGCAGGAGAATAGAACTCTAACGAGTCTTGATCGGGATGCATGGAAATGAAACGCGAACCTTCAAATTGCATATCTCCAGCACTGGATCCTTTGGTTGTTTTTCCTCCAGATAATTCAAAGGCTTCTTGGTCCATATACCAAGTGAATCGATCCATAAATGCCACATATTGATTGGCAGGGAACTCCATCATTGAAGTTCCGTCATTCGAAACGAAGTCACCTTTTCGTTTGGTGAAATCAACATCTGCCTCCACATTGTTGGTCTTGAACTGGAATCCCTCAAAAGACGAAACGTTTGATTTTAGTCTGAAATCGGCAGTGTCGCTGTGGAATCCACTGAACTTGAATTCAAAGTGCTCAGACTCTAACTCAGCTTTGTCAAAAGCAAACAAACCAGCCCCAGTAAGATCATTGGGGGTTAAATCAAGGCTCCCTGTCAATTGAGAACCATCATACATTAAGAAAGGTGTGTCTGTAGTTTCATTGTGCAGGATATCATCATAAGGTTTCCACTCTTGTTTTACGTTTTTACCCGTGGTTGGTGGATATTCGACTTGGCCCATTTGTTCGTTGATTACAAATGAAGAAGCGATGGTTTGCATTTCTTCTGGAAGGAATAGGAAATCGTCAGACTTCGTTGTGCTGCTTAAAAACTTCAATTTACCCGATCCTCTGAGACCTTCGTGACTCATTTTAATTGTGTCATTATACGTTCCTTTTCCGCGATAAATGGGATAGCCTTCTTTAGGTGTGTTTCTTATAAATCCTAAAGAGTAGTCTTTCTGAACTTTTAATGTTTCACGGAATTCAGGAAAAATATCCGCACTTGCGAAGTTTCCGTCAAACTTTACACGTTCATTCCTGAAATTATCAAGACTGTCAAACACGAATGGATCCAATTCGAAATAGAAATTCTCTCGCTTGTATGCTTTATTGTGAATTCGGCTTCTATCGTAGAAGGCAAAAGAGTTTTCATGACTGGTAAAGATTGGATACTGCTCCAGTTGTTCCAATCCTGATTTGTTCGCGGGATCGTCTATTTCCAGTGTTCCATTTAAATCTTCGATCACCGTACTTACGCGAACCAATCGATCTCTACCCATAGATGTCTTTTCACCTGAAGTAACGATCAAACGCAATGAGTCAACATTGGGCATTTCTATGTTGAACTTGTCGTACAGAAATTTGAAGTTGTTTCCAAAGAATTCTAATCGGCCAGCTTTTACAATTCCCGAAAAGTCGAAATCTCGATTTTTGCTCATGGTAATGGTTCCTTTGGCAGGGAAAAGGACTACTTGGTGTGAGTCAGAGAGTACGATTTTCTGTATTCCATTGATTTTAAGGGTGAATACTTCGTCAATCAAATCCATGCTCGCATTTTCCATCGTTCCAATGTCTGAACTCACCTGAATTACATCATAGTCTTCTTTTTCTGATTTCGCAGCGACATAATGGTACATCCTTTCTTTGGCCCTTACCTTTTGCGTTTCTGGGTCGTAATCTACAAGCCCTAAATTGGTGTAATTTAACAGTAGCACCTGAGCATCTGTTATATCCGTGTGAAGGCACTTGGCAACATCACTGTCCCAAATGGTGTTGCTTCCTCTGGATTCAAAACATGCTTTCAACTCAACCATGGGATGGGTCATACTTAACCCTAGTAGTTGATCAAACCTATTTTCCCTGAAATAATAGTCAGATTCAAAAAAAGCACGGTTGTCTGAACTGTTGGGAATGGTCGTGAAATCGATTCTAGGCTGATCAATATTCCACGTTACCAATTCTGTATAGATGTCAATAGCGTGATAACTATCAAAATAGGGTGCTTTTTGAAGGCCTTCGTCCGACTTGAGTAAGTTCACCACGCGGGAATCTCTATTGTATTTGAAATCTAATCCGGGGTGTGTTATCGAGTCTTCGTGCAAT
>Ga0181553_10000709_pt1 | contig 29378 bp, 27 predicted proteins | sample 011ome_17_FD_133753 | JGI IMG/M metagenome (GOLD analysis project Ga0181553, IMG submission 133753) | Coastal salt marsh microbial communities from the Groves Creek Marsh, Skidaway Island, Georgia - 011502XT metaG (megahit assembly) | ecosystem: Environmental > Aquatic > Marine > Intertidal...
AGTTCCTGGAGCAGCTGGTGTAAAAGGAACGCCGTCTGTAACGCCGCCATCCCAAACATAAGTATCCGCTCCACCACCTGTAAATACAATATCATCACCTAAACAAATCTCATCTGGTGTTGCCGTTGCCGTAACAACTGGATTAGGGTTAACGGTAACGTCAACAGAAGCCGTGTTTTCACACGTCGTTGTTGTATTGACTCCCGTTACAGTATAAGTAGCTGTTCCAATAGGTAGCGTAATAGCTACACCATCAGTAACACCACCATCCCAAGTATAGGTATCGGCTCCGCCACCAGTAAAAGTAACTTCTTCTCCTTCACAAATTTCAGTATCGGTAACAGCAGCCGTAACAACTGGAAGGTCATGAACGGTCACATCAACCGATGCTGTGTTTTCACAACCAGTTGCACCAATTGTTCCAGTAACGTTATACGTAAATGTTCCTGAAGCTGCAGGAGTAAAGGCTACGCCATCTGTGACACCACCGTCCCAAGCATATGTATCTGCTCCTCCGCCAGTAAACGTAATGGATTCACCCAAACAAATTTCGTCAGGAGTAGCGCTTGCAGTAACAATAGGGGTAGGGTTAACGGTAACGTCAACGGTTGCCGTATTGACACAGGTTGTTGTAGTATTGGTTCCGGTCACTTCATAAGTCGTTGTTCCTAGAGGAGGTGTAAAGGCTACACCATCTGTAACGCCTCCATCCCATACATACGTGTCAGCGCCACCTCCTGTAAGGATAACATCTTCGCCTTCACAAAGCTCAGTAGGATCAGCCGTGGCTGTTACCGCAGGTAAGTCAAAAACTTCGACATCTTGCGTATAGGTGCATGATGCAACAGATGCTAATTCATCTAAATAAACAAAAAGGTTTGCTCGAAAATTATCGGCATGTGGATCTGGATTATGCCAGTTGGTAGTCGTCATTCCGCCTACTGCAACATGACCAGTACCCCATGCTTTTTCGCATAGTACTACATCACCGAGGTTGATTAAAATATTCGTATATCCAGCTCCAAGAATTCTTGCATGCGAATAATAGGTTCCTGTCATTGCCGTAGTTGTCGGTAAATTTGGACCGGCAAAAACGGGGTGCGCTGGATCAACGCCAGTTACACTATTTTCATAAGATACATAATTTAATGTTGTACCACCAAATCCAAAATTAATATCTCCACCTTCGTTAGGGGCAGAATTGATTAAAATAGAGCCGCCTGCTGTTACCCATGCCTCAATCGCTGGAAGATTTGCAGTTAAAAACGTATTTAATTCGGTAGCTTGATTATCTGAACCATCCAGAAAGACAAAAGATGTTGTAGGAGAAAAAACAGTTGCTACGTCACAAAACTCAAATGATTCTAACGTCCAATCGCCACCAAAAGCAGTGTTCATGTGCGTGTTATTGGTTGTGCTTCCCCAAGGATTACCAATGCTTGATTTGATATAATAACGATCTCCGCCACCACCGGCAATTTCATATGTAATTGTATGAACACCGGCTCCAGCAGCAGCTGGATCAAATTCGTCACCTGTCATTCCAGGACCACTGAATGTACCTCCGTCTGGAGTTCCTGTCAAGGTAACGGCTGCATCATCGATACAATAGGTTGGATCCAATCCTGTAAAAGAACATTGTGCGTTTACAGAAGATGCATAAAAAAGGGAAATTAGGAGTACAAATACTCCTTTTGCCTTGATTATAAGATCAAAACGTTTCATAGTATGCAAAGGTTGGTCTGTTCAAATAAACGAAAAAAAAAATTAAGAGTTGCTTATTTAGCTCTTAAATAGATTTTTAAGTTTGCCATAAGCAAAAAAGCGCACCCAATATATGGACGCGCTTTTTTCATATTTATGAATTGATTGGTTATCTAATCAATGTCGTATTACCTTTGATGTAGCCATTCTTACCATCGGCTAGGGTATAATGCACTACCCAAGTAAATACCCCCGGATTTTCATTTCGATTTTTAAATGTACCGTCCCATCCAATATTTTGGTTATCACTTTCAAATACCATCTCTCCTTATCTATTGTACAATTGGAACTCCTGGATCAAAATCATCACCAGTCATACCGGGACCACTGAAGGTTCCGCCTCCTGGTGTTCCTGAAAGTGTGACCGCAGGGTCATCTATACAATAACTTGGAACTAAACCACTGATGGAACATTGTCCAAAAACGGTGCTTTGAAGTAGGGTAAAACCCAGTAATAATAATGCATAGGCCCCTATTGGGTAGTTAGACTTTAGCATTGGTAGGGTATTAAACTTCACCTCAATATAAAAAAAATATCTAAGAACTGATTGCTTTTCAGAGAGATAGAGATGATGACCTCGATTCTGAATCTATTCATTATTTTTGAGAGAAAAAAGATGAAAAAAGTAATTCATACAGCAGATGCTCCTGCTGCAATAGGTCCGTACAGTCAGGCAGTCGCTGTCAACAATTTATTATATACAAGTGGTCAAATTGCCCTTGATCCGAATTCTGGCGAATTAAAAGATGAATCGCTGAGTCAAGAAACACATCAAGTTATGACCAATATGGAAGCTGTTTTAAAAGCCGGTTCTACTAGTTTTGAACATGTTGTCAAAACGACTATATTTTTAAAGGATATGAATGATTTTAACGCGGTTAATGAGATTTATGCAACCTATTTTAAAGATTCATTTCCTGCAAGAGAAACGGTACAAGTGGCAAAATTACCTAAAGATGTGCGTGTAGAGATATCAATGATTGCCCTGATTCCCTGAATCTTCAGCTTTTCCAAAAATAAAGAGACCGATGGCAAAGTAGATGATTGAACCTCCGATTAGGATCAAATCAATCAGTGGGATTTCTTTTTCTATATATGTCCAGCCCATGATGAGTAATGAGCTGATCAAGATGAGCATATAGCTCAATAAATAAAGAATAAAGCCCCATCTTTTTTGTCGCCATACGAAAACGAGTCCAACTAGACTCATGAGGTAGAGTCCGAGCTGAACAAGAGTAAATAACTTTAATCTCACAGCACCATCAATAAATCCATATTTGTTCTTACCAATGCTGTGATAAGCTGCTTTAATTCCATCAGCATGAGCCAAGTTATCTGAAAATAGAATAGCTACAAGTGTTAATAATTGCCAGGAAAAGAGATAGACCCATATTAGAAAAGCGATGATCAGCGATATCCGCGTGAGTAGGTTCGGTCTTTCCTTTCCGAGAATGATAGCTCGAAACCATTGAAGCGTTGTTAGTTTTTTTATTTTTTCTAAAACCATAAGTCTAGGCGTCTAATCTAAGCATCTTCCCAATTCTTTCCAATCCAATTCTTAAAAATACGTTTATGTAAATTATCGGTGATCCCTAATTTCTGAATTTTATAGATGGGATACATATCGCGATTTGTATTTGGGCATATTAAATGAATGATTCGACCCATTCGGTTAACCGATAAGGAAATCTGATGATCTTTTTCCTTTTCTAGAACTTGACTGATCGTTTCACGATTATCATCCAATTTATTTACGCTTAAAATCTCATCACCATAAATTAAACCGGCTAAATCGGCGCTGCTTCCAGGGTAAGTATTCGAGACAATGGGCTTGTCAGATAAGGGATCTAATCGGAGACCCAGAAGTCTTTCTTCCCATTTCGGGTTGGCTTCCATTTCTAAGGAAAACCCAATCGTATCGATCGCTTCAACCAATAATGATTCGAAAGGTCTTGTTCCGTTTACATAATCTTTGAAATAAGCGTCGAGATTAGCACCATAGTGATCTTCAGCAATTCGTTTGTAGTCTTGTTCTGTATATCCTTTTTCTTTTAAACCGAATTTTTGATAAAGGTCATTCATGACAGAATGAATGCTTTTTTTATTTTTAGAAGCTTTCCGAATCTTCATATCTAAAATAAAAGCGAGTAGGGCGCCTTCGTTATAAATAGACACCTTTCTATCAGGTGCACCTTTTTTATATCCATCTAACCACGTATCCCAACTCGATTCGGCAACACTATAATTAAAGCGTCCAAAATTGTCAAAATGGCGTTGTAAAAGTTTTTCCATTTCTTTTTTGTACCAAGTAAAATCTTTAACGCCAGACTCTGCTAAAAAAACATCTCCTAAATAAGTGGTAACACCTTCGGCTACGTAACCAAGTTTTGAATAATTTTCTTGCGAATAATCATAAGGTAACATATCGGCTGGACGGATGTTTTTAACATTCCAAGTATGATATAATTCGTGTGAGCTAACACCGAGAAGCTCATCATAGAGTTTGCTCATGATATCTTCAGTTGGACCCAAAGAGATTATTGTACTTTTCTCATGCTCTACGCCATGATAAGCCTTGATGTTCAAAATTTGAAAGATGAAATGATATTCGTCTACAGGAAAACCTACATATTTATCTTTTCGGCTACTAAAATTATCGATTTGGGCGTACGTGAAGCGTTGAAAATCTGAAATAATCCGATCCCATTCTGGTTTAAAATCTCCCATAAACCAGATGTAGAATTTTATATCCAGTACTTCATAAGTCTCTACTTGCAAGTGACCACTAGCGATAAAAGGAGAATCAACCAATTCATGATAATCTTTATAAACGGCCCTATTTTCAATAAAAGGAATTGCTGAGGCAATTTTAAAATCAGCTGGAATTTCTAGAATGAGTTCGCATGATTCGTTTTGACGATCAGGAATGTAAATACAGCAATTAACGGGATTGACATATAATTGTCGGTCATCCATAAACGTAGACCCCGCATTTAGAATCGAAGCATGAAATTTATAAGAGACCACAATTGTTTCCGTTCCAAGACAGTTTACCATCCAAGAGTCCTTCGTCTTTTTAACAAATTCTACATTTTTACCATGATCATCGGTAATTGTAAAATTCTTAATGTATTGTGAAAAATCAGCCAATTCATACCTGCCAGGACGCCAAGTGGGAAATTGTAGTATTATTTCTTTTTCTGATCGACAGTCGAATTTCGCTTTAATGGGAATGTACTGTCTCTGAGGATTTTCGTATCTAAATTCGTATCGCATCTTCTTATTCATATTCAAAATCGAAAGGTTGTATTTCAATAGTGGTTGTTCCTTGGTTGCCAGCAACGCCCATTACTCCTGGTTGTCCTTCTTGTCCCATCTCACCGTTGTCTTGACCTTCTGCTGGATCACCAGAATTTCCCGCTTCACCGCCGTCTCCGCCTTGACCACCATCACCCGCAAAATTATACACAACAATTATATTTTCCAGTTCAGCGGCATTGGGATGGATCGTGATATATATCGTTCCGCCATTACCTCCCGGACCACCTTGTCCGCCATCTCCACCATGACCGCCGTTTCCTGGTCTTTTATTCTTCTTTTCATTCACGACGCCATCTTTACCAGTCCCACCTTGACCGCCATCACCACCTTTGCCTCCAGGCCCTCCATTAGAAACAATACGGAAAGGGTAGCCTGCATTTTTATAGGTATAGTAGTACGTTCTATTTTGATTGAGATTAGTGACTTTGATGCGGAATAATTCGGTATTTTCATCTTTCCAAACCAAGACATTTATGTCATCTCCTGGGTATCCTTGACTACCTATTGAGCCATCGCCTCCATCATTACCGTCTCTAAAAATTAATGGAGTTGATCGGTCATCACCTTTTGTGCCTTTTGCGCCTTGAGCTCCTGAAAAACCAATTTCAACTTCACCCAAATAATTGTAAGGAATAATCTTTTGAGTGCGAAATGTATCCTGTTTTGTATAATATTCGCTGTGTATAACCACTGTGTCTTTTATCCAGTTGTCAGGGTAAGCCGGAAGGTTGATTCTACCATTGTTGTACGAACCTCCTTCAACCGAAATTATTAAATCAGATTTACTTGTAATGTCTTTTTCTTTGCCATTGTCGTAGCGTGCAAAAACTTCAATTCTAAAAGAATTTCCATGATTGACGGTTGGATTATCTTCAACTTTTAGCTTTATCTCAACGATATTTTTGCTTCCTTTTAAGACAGCGCAACTGGCCAGAAACAAGATAAGGCCGATAAAGCCGGTTATGAAAATTGTATTTGATCTATTTGTATTGGTCATAAAATGATCCGTAAAATTGATTCTTACAAGATATGATTATCCCACAAGCTCATTTGGAATTTCAAAAATAAAATAATCCCTCGGGCGATCCAATTTTCAATGAGAATTACTTAAATTCGCGATGAATTAAAACGCGAATTATGACTTACGATATAATAGTAATTGGAAGTGGTCCTGGTGGATACCCGGCAGCAATTAGAGCATCTCAATTAGGAATGAAGGTTGCAGTCGTTGAAAAAGCTGAACTTGGAGGAGTTTGCTTGAATTGGGGATGTATTCCTACAAAAGCACTTTTAAAGAGTGCGAATGTTTTTGAATACATTAATCATGCACAAGACTACGGAATTGAAATTAAAGACGCAAAAGCGGATTTTGGCGCTATAGTTAAGCGTAGTAGAGGAGTGGCGGATAAAATGAGTAAGGGCGTTCAATTCTTAATGAAAAAGAATAAAATCGAGATCATAGCTGGAACAGGTAAAGTAAAGTCTGGTAAAAAAGTTGTGGTTACAGATGATAAAGGAAAAGAAACAGAGTATTCAGCAGGCAAAGGTGTTATTCTTGCCACCGGAGCTCGTTCTAGACAATTACCTAATTTACCACAAGATGGTAAGAAAGTAATAGGTTACCGTGAGGCGATGGTTTTGCCAAAGTTACCAAAGAAGATGGTGGTTGTTGGTTCTGGAGCTATTGGCGTTGAGTTTGCCTACTTCTACAATACTATGGGTGTTGATGTTACTATCGTTGAGTATATGCCAACCATTGTTCCCGTTGAGGATATTGAGGTTTCAAAACAACTAGAGCGATCTTTTAAGAAACAAGGGATTAGTATTAAAACGAATGCATCTGTTGAGTGGGTTGACACTAAAGGCGCAGGCTGCAAGGTTAAGGTGAAGACGAAAAAAGGCGAAGAGATCATTGATGCTGATATCGTTTTATCCGCGGTTGGAATCGAAACTAATTTAGAAGGTTTAGGATTAGAAGATGTTGGAATCGCTACCGATAAAGGAAAAGTATTAGTGAATGATTTTTACCAAACAAATATACCGGGCTATTATGCAATCGGAGATATCGTTTCTGGTCCTGCGTTGGCGCATGTTGCTACAGCTGAAGGAATAATTTGTGTAGAGAAAATTTCAGGAATGCATGTAGATGCATTAGATTATGGAAATATTCCAGGTTGTACTTATTGTTCTCCAGAAGTGGCCTCTGTAGGTATGTCAGAAAAAGCGGCAAAAGAAGCTGGTTATGAGATTAAAGTCGGTAAGTTTCCTTTCTCTGCTTCAGGTAAAGCAAGTGCAGCAGGAGCAAATGATGGTTTTGTGAAGCTGATATTTGATGCTAAGTATGGTGAATTGCTTGGGGGGCACATGATTGGAATGAATGTGACGGAAATGATTGCAGAAATTGTTGCTGTTCGCAAGCTTGAAACTACTGGACATGAATTAATAAAAACTGTTCACCCGCATCCTACGTTAAGTGAGGCTGTTATGGAGGCAGCAGCCGCAGCATACGATGAAGTGATTCATTTGTAAGGTGAATAACACATAGAATTATTAACCGGTTCGGCACTAGCGGAACCGGTTTTTTTTTGCGCATAATCATCTCCGTTTAAGACGCAAAAAAAACTTTGAAAATTACGTTTTTATACTGTTTTTTAACCATCATGTATCACCTACATTTGTCATGTAATTGTTGATGAGAATCTCTCATTTAGCAATCTAAGTTGAATCTCGAAAGCCGAACTAATTTATTAGTAATAAGAGTAGGGTTTTTTTCACGGTAGTTAGTTTCGGCGTTACCAACTTAGAGTAAGTAGCAGAACAAGACCTGTTTGATAACGATCGAACAGGTCTTGTTGATTTTAAGCTCTTTATCTATTCATGTGATACGATCATAATTAACATTGTTTAAAAATGCGTATTTCTGCGCTTTTATGCTCTTTTATGCTCTTTTATTATCTGTTAGATTTGTTTAAAAGAATTTACCCAATCCCAAATGAAAAAGAAAAGAGAACCCGGACATAGGGGCAACTGAGAAAGCGCACACAACCTTTAGGTTGGTTGGATAGTAGAGTTTTTCGTGGTAATTTGGTCATCTAGATAACACGTGCAGAAAATCTCAGTAGTTGGCAAATCCTCACCTTTGGTGGGGTTTTGTGCTTTTATTGAGAACAGCTTTTTCTTGATGCTTTCCATAGTCATTATCAGCTGATCGGAAGCGTCGGAATAAACGTCGCGGAATATTAACAAAGGGCATGTATAGGTTTTGTAAAAAACTGCGATATTGAATATCATCATCGACCCCTAATCCAAAACTTAGTCTCTCCGCCTTCCCTGACTTGATTAAAGTGCCAAATAAGCGATCCCAAACTGCAAATTTTGATCCCATATTTTTATCATAATGCGCAGGATCGCTACTATGATGAATTTGATGCTGATAAGGGCTAATGAGAAAACCTTCTAAAAAATCAAAGTACTTTAAACGAACCTGCGAATGCCTCAGTGTTGCTCCAAAGAAGCCAAACAATAATGTAAATACGTTGAGGCCTAACATGCTTGTATAGGGTATGCTATCAAAAGATAAATAGTCAAATAACCCGTACAATAGGCCTGATATAAGGATATAATTGAAATTATTAATTAATAACTCTAAAGGATGAAGTCGGTATTGTGTTATCGGATTTAAACTCGTGGCCGAATGATGTATTTTGTGAAACTCCCATAGAATAGGAATTTTGTGCATCGCCAAATGGACGAGATAATAACTAAAATCAAATAAGATCAAAAACAGAATAGGATAGAGTACCATCACTTGGTTTTGACTCAATGTATTTTGCCAAAATGAAAGATTTTCTTCGAGCAAGAATCCGGTTTCTACACCTAAATATTTCCACGAACTTAAAATAGGAAGAATGAGGATGATCTTAAGAATACTATTAAAAAAGAGAAATTTATAATCAACATAGGCCGATTTACTCAACCAAACGCGCTTGTGGAATAGGTATTTTAGAAAAGGTAAATTGGATTTTGTTTTACGATAAACATAAAATGCCAATAAAATAGAAGAGAGCAGGTACATCCAATTGATCCGTTCTCTGGGATCAAATAGATAAAGAAACGGTTTTATTAACCCTTCTTGAATGTCAAACCATGTGTCATTAATCCATTTCATCTTTCTGCAAACAAAGATACAATGGTTTTTCTTGAAAAAACATCCCCTAAAAAGGTGATATTACGCGTTTAAAGATAAGCTTGTATGATGTTTTTGAGGTCATTGGCTTGCACAACCCCAGATTGACGCCATTTTACTTCTCCGTTTTGAAATATCATTAGGGTCGGGACGCCACGCACATTGTATTTTTGAGCTATCCGCTGGTTTTTATCAACATCAATCTTGAGTATACTTACATCATCCCCAAGCATTGATTTTAAGTCTTTTAGAATGGGTCCCATCATTTTACAAGGACCACACCAGGTCGCAAAAAAATCAATTAAAACGGGTTTTTCAGATTGAATTAGATCTCCGAATTTCATAATAATCCACTTTTCTTTAATAATGCTTTGGTCTCAGGGGCTTGACCTCTAAATTGTTTGTACAGTTCCATGGGATCTTCAGATCCACCTTTCTCTAAAATAAAGGTTTTATATTTCATTGCAGTTTTGGAGTCAAAAACACCATTCTCTTTAAAATAGGAAAAGGCATCAGCTTCTAAAACTTCAGCCCATTTATAGCTGTAATACCCTGCAGCGTATCCTCCACTAAAAATATGAGAAAAAGCTGGAGAAATTGCAGTGCTTTCTACTTCTGGAAACAAATTAGTTCTGGCATTTGATTCTTTTTCAAAATTGTAAACATCAACATCTACAGGGCTTTCTGAAGTATTGTGCCAAGACATGTCCAATTGACCAAGAGACACTTGCCGCACGGTTTGATAAGCGCTCAAGAAGTTCATGCTGTCTTTGATTTTTTGAACTAATTCTTGTGGTATGACCGAACCGTTTTCATAATGAAAAGCGAAAAGATTTAAACATTCCGGTTCGTAACACCAGTTCTCCATCAATTGAGAAGGCAATTCAACAAAATCCCAAAAAACGCTTGTTCCACTTAGACTTTCGTATTTACCATTCGCTAAAATACCGTGCAAAGCATGTCCGAATTCATGAAATAGGGTTGTCACTTCATTGAATGTCAATAATGATGGTTTAGAAGGTGTTGGCTTAGTGAAATTACAAACAATAGATATAATCGGTCGTTGATGCTCATCCACATTATTAAATTGACCACGATATGAAGTCATCCAGGCTCCATTTCGTTTTGAAGGACGCGGAAAGAAATCCGCATATAAAAAGGCAAGATGTTCATCCTTTTCATTCAAGACTTCAAATGTCTTTACTTCTGAATGATATTTATCTATGTCGTTACGTTCTTTAAAACGAATACCGAATAATTTGGTAGCCGTTTTAAAAGCGCCGTCAATAACATTCTCCAATTTAAAATACGGTTTGAGTAATTCATCATTCAAAGCAAATTTTTGATCACGTAATTTTTCACTATAATATGAAAAGTCCCAGCGCTCGATGGTTTCTACACCGTCTAATTCATTGGCTAAATCTTGTACTTCCTTTATTTCTTCTTTTGCTTTAGGAATTGCTACTTCTAACAGTTCTTCCCATAATGCAATGACTTGTTTTGGTGCTTTCGCCATACGTTCTTCCAATACAAAATCAGCATAAGTATGATGCCCCAATAGCTTAGCTTTTTCTAACCGGAGTTCAGCAATTCTCTTTAATAGCGTTTCGTTATTAAAATCATTCTGATTAAAACCTCTTCTTCCAAAAGCAAGAAATAATTCTTTACGCAGGTCTCTATTTTCTGCATATTTCATGAATGGTAGATAGGACGGATAGTTTAATGTGACCAACCATTTATTGGGTTGATCTTTTCCAGTCGCCATGGCTTTAGCCGCTTCTTTTGCACTTTCAGGTAAACCTTTTAAGTCCGCTTCCGAATCAATCCATAATTCAAAAGCATTACTATCCTTTAATAAGTTTTCGCCAAATTTTAGACTTGATTGTGATAATTCTGTATTGATGGCTTTCAATAATTCCTTGTCTGAATCCGATAAATTGGCACCGCTTCTAACAAAACCACGATGAATTTTATCCAATAAATATTCACTCTCGGCATCTAAACCAAAACTGGCTTTGTTTTCATAGACTTGATGGATGCGGCTGTATAAAGCTGTATCCATTTGTACTTCATTGGAATATGCGGTGAGCATTGGAGCAATTTTTTGCGCAAGCATTTGAATTTCATCGCTTGTGTGGGCACTATTTAGATTGAAAAAGATGCCCGATATTTGCCCTAATAAAGAACCACTTTTTTCATAAGGCACAATTGTGTTTTCGAAGCTTGGAGCTTCCTGATTTGATTTAATCGCTTCGATATCCTCTCTTGCCATCTCAATGGCTTTTTCAATAGCAGGTAAAAAATGTTCAGTCTTTATTTTTTCAAAAGGAATGGTACCATCTGTTGCTGAGTAAGGAGAAAACAAAGGATTGTTCATAGCTGTTTTTCTTACAAAGTTAAGAAATACCTGATTCCATTTGTGAGTAAAATTGTTTAAAATTCGCCTGAATTCACAAATAATTACTCTAAATTAGCTGCATCTTAAAAAGCAAAAAAACTACATCATGAAACAAATATTACTCGGATGGGCTGTATTATTAGCCTTTTCACCGTTTGCGCAAAATCCTAAAGTCAATGTTGACGAAGCTCAAAAAATTGGTGAAGCTAAAAAATCAGAAATATTTCAAGCAGAGTTTGTCGGAGAGCGTCATCCCGTTTCTGCGGACTTGGAGTGGGTACCCACTTTAAATGCAAAAGTAGATCGCATTAAGCACCCTACAGCTGGAGATTTGATGGTTGATTCGATCAAAGCAGCAAAACTTTCAACTAAATTGGCCATGGCTGGTATTATGGGTGAGGGTGAAGGGGATATGCAAGAACTAGGCGGTTATGCGCCGGTTGTTGCTGAAGACTTTAATGGAAACTTTAATAGTGGGAGTTCACCTTTAGATAACTCCATGGCGATTTCAAATGACGGAACGATCATAACGGTAGCCAACACCACCATCATGTATATGACAGAAGCTGGTGGAACGACATTCAATAGTTCTTTATTGGATTTTGTTGGTGACCCTGCTATCGATTATATCTGTGATCCTGTTGTTTTATATGACGCGGAGGAGGATCGATTCATTTTCTTTGCTCAGGAATGTACCGGTAGCTCTCTTAATTCAAGACTATTGATCATGTTCTCACTAACCAATGATCCTGATGATGGATGGAACTATTATAAGTTAACAGGAAATCCTAACTCAGACGGTAGCTGGTTTGATTATCCTAAAGTAGGCATTTCATCAGAGGATTTATTCATTACTGGGAACTTGTTCACAGACGGTGGATCTTTCAACGAATCCGTAATCTATCAAATGGATAAGGATGATGGATATGATGGTATCTCGTTAACATGGCAATATTGGAATGATATTCCGGGATTCCCTTTTACTATTTTACCTGTTTCTTCAGGTAATGAATTTAATTATGGACCAGGTATTTATTGTGTTGCTTCAACACCATTTTCTGGAAACACAATCAAATTCTACGATATCACGGACGATATTGATGGAAGTCCGTCTTTAAACTATTATTCTATTTCTACTCCTTATTACGAAGTAGCCGCAGATTCTCCGCAACAAGGTACAAGCTGTTTATTGGATATCGGTGATTGCCGTGCTTTAAGTGGATTCTATTTAAACGGTACGATTCATTTTGTATTTCAATCAGATGCTGGATCAACCTGGAACGGAATCAATTATAATCGTTTGGATGTTGAAGAATTATCAAATGAGTCGGATGTATTTGGAAACCCAGGTACTATGGATTATTCATATCCTGCTGTGTCTTGGTTTGGTTTTGGTCCATCAGACAAATCAGTTTTGATTGGTTTCGGATCGGTGAGCTCTTCGGATTACCCCCAGATTAGAGCGGTACAATGTAATGACGCTGGTGAATGGTCAGAAACGACTATGGTTTATGAAGGAGATTCTTATGCATCTTATACTTCACCTACAAAAGAACGTTGGGGTGATTACAGTGGCTCTGCGAGAAAACATGATGCAGCTGAACCTACGGTATGGATTAGTGGAGCTTATGCAAACGGAAGTAATCGTTGGCAGACACGTATTGCTGAAATTACCGGTGAATATGTAGCGAGCGTTGTAGAAACGCCAGAAACTACTGAAATGACTATAGCACCGAATCCGGTGATTGATGCGTTCACATTGTATTTTGATCTTGAGGCAATGACTGACTTAGATATTCAAATTATTGATATGAACGGTAAGTTGGTGAAAGCGCTTTATAGCGGAGAGGGTAAGGCTGGACATAACCAGTTTACATTTAACAAAGCAAAATTATCGCGAGGAATATATTTCCTTCAGGTTAAATCATCAAACTCAATTATAGCCAATGAAAAAATTATTGTTCAGTAGCAGCATTGCGCTAATGCTTTTTGCTTGTGGAACAAGCGAGGAGTCAGTATCAGATGCTGGCTATCGAGTTGATTCAACCAATATTGCCATAGACACTTTAACGGGTGACCAGTTACGCGATACAACAAATGCCATTATTCATGGCAGTAAGGATCAAGAAAAATTGGATAGCATTAAGAATGCTAAGAATAAAGAGAAAAAGAAAAAGTAGCTTCGGCTACTTTTTCTTTTAGCTATTTATAGTAACAAGCGACAGCGGTATCCAAACAACTGTATAGCTTGTTCTATTTTCTTCGGAATTAAATTCTTTCCTTCTACGTATAGGACTGAAGAGCGCTCTGAGAGTTCAAAGTCTGCACGTTTTAATGTGAAATAATTTTGTAAAAGATTCGCAATATTTAATGCGTCTTTTTCGCTCTTAATGGATGTTTTAAATGTCAATGCCTTCATAATTTGGGTATTGTGTTCATTCTACTAGACGTATCAAAAACGTGAATATTTCAGATGGGTTGGAATTTTAGTGTTTTTTATCAAACACAAAGCTGTAACCGATCGTTAGTAGTATAGGATATATACACAATTAATCAAGAATAAGTCTTAAGACTTTTACTTTTGATAAACAGATTATACGTATATTCAAACGAAAAAAACAATCAAGCTAAAATGACAGAAAAAGATTGGAACGAGATAAGAACGAACGATAGTTGGGCCATATTTAAAATAATGTCCGAATTTGTTGAAGGATATGAAAAAATGGCCAGAATTGGACCCTGTGTGTCCGTTTTTGGTTCGGCGAGAACGAAACCAGAAAACCCTTATTACCAAAAGGCAGTAGAAACATCACGTTTGCTGGTTGAGTCAGGCTATGGGGTAATTACTGGCGGTGGACCGGGTATTATGGAAGCCGGAAATAAAGGTGCAGATGAAGTGGATGGTAAATCGGTTGGATTAAATATTGTCTTACCTTTTGAACAATCAGGCAATCAATATGTCAATCATCCTGTCGATTTTGATTATTTCTTTGTTCGTAAGGTGATGTTCGTGAAATACACCCAAGGTTTTATTACGTTCCCAGGTGGATTCGGAACGTTGGATGAACTTTTTGAGGCCTTAACCTTGATTCAAACCAAGAAAATTGATCCGAAACCGGTAGTGCTGTTTGGTAAATCCTATTGGCAAGGTCTGGTGGACTGGATAGAGGAGAGCATGTTAAATGCTGAAGGTAATATATCTCCAAAGGATATGGATTTAATCTTAATGACAGATGATCCTGTTGAGGCTGTAGAACATATTAATAACTTCTACGAATCACATCCGTTACGTCCGAATTTTTAATTTCTGTTCAGACTTTTGTCTCGTAAAAAATAGGTTGTGTATCTCAAATGAGGCACAACCCTTTTAAACCAGTATCTTCATCTTATTCATTCAGTCTATTTCTTTTAGATAAGAAGTAGACGATAATAAGGATACTACATATTATACATAATAAAACTGTATTGCTAATCGAGCTCTTATTTCGACATTTTAAGTCAAAAAAACTCTGCCGCTTGGATTTAATAGATGCTACAGAGCCTTTGCGGATGAGTCCGTCTCGACTGGTTATACCAACCTTTAAACTGTCACCAATATCAACTCTCCTTTCAAATATTGCATATTCGAAGCAGGTTACATAATCGGCGCTAATTTTAAAATGATCTTCGAATTCATTCAAAAACAAAGAATATGAGACAGAATTACCGCGTGATTTGTGATAGTTAATTTTCTTGAACGTGCCTGAGTAATAGGTGAGTTCACTTTCTTCAACTCCACCAGAAAAGAACGAATTGAGCGAAACAAGAAGAATAGCAATTATACCAATCCAATAAACATTTTTTGATTTAATCATTCGTTAATTCATATAAAGTGCGTTTACAAAAAAGGAATGAGTAACAATTAATTATTCGAGCGTTTTACTAACAGCTGAAATGATTTCGAGATAATTAACTCAAACCACACAACTAATCACAATACCAAGACTCTTCATTGTGCTCAGGTAGCGGTGAACAGAATAGTTTTGTAACCGTTCGACTTCCTCTCGCCAATTCTTTAAAAGAAACTGAATTCAGCGACTTTCCATAAATGGACAAGCGTTGTCTGCTTGAGAAAAGTCCGTAACCTCCGACAATGTTGGTGTATTCGGGTTGAATCTGAGCAATACCGGAAACGGGTTCACTCACTTCTAAAAATTTCGCTAAATCTTCGTGTGCTGCATCAATGTGGGCGTCAAGACCATCAAATGTTCTTCTCTCAACACTCGGATCATCTGGTATTAGTTCACCTAGCCATGTATAAAAATCTAAACCACTCACAAGGGCAAAGAATGCCAAAGGCGCGTCTGGATCCTCTTGACTGTATGTTCCAACGTAACGGCTTGCTGTGAAAGATGTTGTGCTTCCGTCTGTATAATACTCAGTCCAGTGGATATCGTAATTAAATTCGTAGAGTTTTGCATTTTTACCTTCCGAAATATCGACTTTCCAGTTTTTGTAGTCATCGTCTTCATCAACGGTAAACGCTGCAAACGTAATGGGGAAGTCAGGGTCAGCTGTAAAACTATTTGGAATGGCGAATCCATCAATCAATTTTGTTCTAGCTGAAACTGAATCAGCCCCTTCATTTAGATCAACCTTCAGTTCGTATTCATATTTTGGGTTCAGGTCTTTCTCTTTAAAATAATAAATCTTCTGTTCTGGACCGTAAAAAGCACCATCTAAGGATTTATTGTCAATGATTGAGTCAGAAAGGACCCATGATCGTTCAGTTTGGATTCCAAATTGATCGTATTCATAAATCCGTGCAAAAACAGATGTGAAATAACTCGAATCCGGATTTTGAGCGTAAAGTAAGTTATCATCATCCCCTAAGAATGCTTTGGTAATTTTAATCATGTGAATAGAGTCAGTATGATCAAGTAAGCCAAAAACAACCGGTGTTAATTCATAATCGCCATTTAAGCTAAACTCAGTTTCACACGAGTTTGTCAGTGTAAACATTCCTATAATACCGGCGATTGCAAATAATCTTTTCATTCAATAGTCTTTAAAACACAAAAATAACAATAAAATCGGGTTCTTTTCATCCATTAACTCAGTGGTTTCAACCATATAATCATTGGTTTTACTGAAAACCGATATGAATGATCAATTTTTGTCTTGTTGACCCAAAACGAAACCTTCCAAGTGTCGATCCTTTTTACCCGACTCAATGTCATCGACTGTAACAAGAATCCCTGTTTCTTCAACACCCCCAAAATCCATGTTTCTTGCCGTTCCAAATGACTTCATGGTCGGGGAGAGTTGCATATAATTATTTATGAGGGGTGGAATATTTTCGTCTCTTTCTCGACAGTATTTTTGTAACACTTTTAAGCCTTCTTTAAAAGGTAAACCTTTGGTCAATTCAACAATTTCATGATTGCCTACATCTTCATACATGGGATACAATGGCGTCACTAAGTTTTCATGATCTGGGAAATACGATTGCATAAAACCAAGCACAGCGCGTTTTGCATCAATTTGATAACTACTGTACATAGTTACTTTACCAAAAAAGTATTTCATATGCGGATGCAGCAAGACTATAGCGCCTAAACCATCCCATAAATTATCCAATGCGAATAAACCTTTACGTGGATTATTGGCGGGCTGATAGGCTGGGTTTACCCAGGATCTTCCTAGTTCAATAGCATAGGGGAGATATTCATTAGAAAACTGGTCAGAAAATTGAAAATAATGAGCAGTTGAAAGCTCATCTTTATTGGCACTTACAGCTTTCCGGCAATCAATGTATCGGTAACCTCCGGTAATAGCTCTGTCTTCAGGACTGTAAACGATTAGCTGCTCATAGCAGGTTTCATTGGTGTCTTGATCATCAATATCAATTGGTTGACCAGTTCCGCCACCAGCAGTAGCAAACGTTAGTTCACGAAGCCTGCCAATCTCTCGCATTACATTTGGTGAATTATGGTGATTAATGCAATAAATTAGATTTCCTCCTTTGTTAGTAGGACGTAAAAAGCGATCATCGTTCAACTCCTGTTCAATGATATCAGGATCAATTGGGGGAATGATATAGTCGGTATTATTGCTTGTCATTTTTGCTCTTTTAGCGCATATGTTTTTGATTTAACCCAAGCCGCCCATTCAATATCTTTTTTTGAGCGATCAAACGTTTCGTAAGATATGGGTTTTCCAAATTTTAACGGTAATGTCTTCCCTTTTTGTCTGAACAATTCATCCACAAGGTAAAGCATTTCGATATTCGCCTTAATTCGAACACCGCTGCGAATATTCGATAGACGATAAAAGAAGTTGGATAATTCACCATCGAGAAATACAGGAATTACGGGCTTCTTATACTTTTTTGCTCTTGTTACAAAAGTTTTTTTCCATTCCAAGTCTTCTACTTTTCCCCTTTTTCTTCTGCTTACCAAGCCAGCAGGAAATACAAAGATGGCTCTGTCTGAGGCAAATAATTCATTGAGTTCGGCAAGTGAGTCTTTTGTATTGGTACCGTGTTTATTGACACCAACGAATAAGTCTTTCAAATTCGGCAAATGCAAAAGCAAGTCATTCACAACAAACTTCATGTCTGGACGAATAGGGTGAACCTCTTTAATAATCGCGAGGGCATCCATGCCTCCTAAGGGGTGATTACAAACAAAGATAGCACCTCCATCTTGAGGTACATTTTCAATGCCTTGTGTTTCAACCGAAATATTATACCTTTCGAGAACATTTAGTGAAAATGTAAAGCCATCAGCACCTTTATTATCGTGCAATACCTTGTTTACTTCCTCTTGATGAATCGTTTTTTTGAGGTATCGAACGATAAAACGAGGCAATAGTCGATTTAATCGGGGATTTTTTTCCCGAATCAGATTATCTAAGTCTATAAATTTATCCTCGTCTTTCATTAATTGGTTATTCGAATTACAAATTTAGTTAATTGTTAGTTTGCTATCTCTATGCCTTTGCTTTCAGGCTCACAGACTGTTGTTAATATCGTAAGTTCTACTTTAGCCAATAACAGAGCAAAAAAATACCGCGAGTTACATTCTCGCGGTATTTTTTATAAAATCAATGCTGATTAACCTAAGAAAGGGTATCGGTAATCCGTTGCCGGAACAAAAGTTTCCTTAATAGTTCTTGGCGAAACCCATCGAATTAAATTTAAATAAGATCCTGCTTTATCATTTGTACCGGAAGCACGTGCACCACCAAAAGGTTGCTGACCAACAACAGCACCTGTCGGTTTGTCATTGATGTAGAAGTTTCCGGCTGCATTTTGCAGTTTTTTACTCGCTAAGTTGATCGCATAACGATCTGTACTAAAGATAGCACCCGTTAAAGCATATTCTGAAGTTTCATCTAATAAATCAAGTGTTGCTTCAAATTCATTTTCATCATAAACGAAGATGGTCATCACAGGCCCAAAAATTTCCTCGCACATGGTGCGGAATTTTGGATTGCTTGTCACGACAACAGTTGGTTCAATGAAATATCCTTTCGATTTATCATAATTACCACCTGAAACGATTTTAGCATCATCTTGCGTTTTAATATAATCAATATAACCCGCGATTTTATCAAATGCGCTTTCGTCAATAACCGCCGTAATAAAATTACTAAAATCACCCGGTGACCCCATTTTGAAATCGGCCAAATCAGCTTTAACCATTTCAATTACCTCATCAGAAATGTTTGAAGGAACATAAGCACGAGAAGCTGCTGAACATTTCTGTCCCTGGAATTCAAAAGCACCTCTTGAGATACCAACTGCGACTTCTTTCGCATTCGCCGTTTTGTGAGCTATTATAAAGTCTTTACCACCAGTCTCTCCAACAATACGCGGGTATGTTCTGTAATTATCAATATTAGCACCTACTTCTTTCCATAAATGCTTAAATACTGCAGAGGATCCTGTAAAGTGCAGTCCTGCAAAATCTCTATGTTTAAAAACAACATCTCCAGCAACTGGACCGTCAACAGTAATCATATTAATGACGCCATCAGGTAATCCTGCAGCTTGGAATAATTCCATAATAACTTGTGCAGAATATACTTGCGTTTCAGCTGGTTTCCACACAACAACGTTCCCCATCATAGCTGGAGCGGCACATAAGTTTGCACAGATTGAAGTAAAGTTAAATGGAGTAATTGCAAATACAAAACCTTCTAATGGTCGATATTCTAATCGGTTCCACATGCCAGCGTTTGATCCTGGCTGCTCAGCATAAACTTGAGTCATATAAGCTACGTTGAACTTAAAAAAGTCAATTAGCTCGCATGCAGCATCAATCTCGGCTTGCATACAATTTTTTGATTGTGCTAGCATTGTCGCTGCATTCATTCTATCGCGAAAAGGACCGGCTAATAAGTCTGCTGCTTTTAAAAAGATCGCTGCGCGTTGCTCCCATGGCAAAGCTGCCCATTCTTCACGAGCTGCTAAAGCTGCGTCAATCGATGCGCTTACATGTGAAGCATCACCATAATTAAAATGTCCCAAAACATGTTGGTGATCATGTGGAGGTGACATGGTTTTTTTATTGTCTGTGCGCACTTGCTCAGCACCTATATACATGGGCACATCAATTGGATCTTGACTGTACATTGCATTATAAGTAGCTGAAAGGCTTTTTGTTGCAGCACTTCCAGGTTTAAAAGGTGTAACAGGTTCGTTTGTTGGAACAGGAACTTTGTAAATTGCTTCTGGCATGGTATCTTTTTTTGATCTTAATGAAGAACAAAAATAACAAAAAGAAAAGGAAAGCAATGTGATAGAAGTACCAATTCAGGTTGGTAACCTTCTCTAATTCTTCTTTAACTTGGCAAAGAGTTCGAATTTCGGAACGGCAACTCGAAAACGTTCTTTCGATTCCGCTTTTTCGAAGATGTAATACCCACGCATATATCCGATCTCACTCCGCAAATCACACCCACTAACATAGACATGCTTTTCTCCAGGTTTTAAGGTAGGTTGTTCACCCACAACACCGTCACCTTTAACTTCTTTTGGGGGATTTAGAGAATCGAAAATAAACCAATAACGAGAGATGAGTTGAACTGGATAATCGTTTTTATTTTCAATTACTATTCTGTAGTTGAAAAAGAACATATTATTCTGAACGTTTGATAAATCTTTACGATAAAGACTCTCAACACTAATTTTTACACCGCAGGTTAAAGCTGTAATCATTGTTTCTCTTATTGATGTGACGTAGCAGGCCACTTTATAAATATAACGATTTAATTCATGTCTTGGTTTGGTTAAATCGATTTTATTTTCAACTTATGTGTGAAGAAATGCCATGTATTCCATTCCCCATGCTACGCCTAAATGGGCAATGAGCCCTCCATAAATATTCCTAGATGAATAGGCCAAAATTCCTAATATATAACCTCCAAAAATGGAACTTATTGTTTCGCCCATGGGTTTTCCAAAATGCAAAAAACAATAAACAGCTACCATTGGTAATATCGCTTCTCTACCAACAAATTTAGACAAAGCCACAACCATAAATCCTCTAAAAAATAACTCAACGGATAAAAAATCAAACCCATAACAAAGCTCATAAGTACCAGCTGTTACCCATTGTGCCGTTCCGAGAAAGCGATATTCGTGATAGTTAGTATAGGTAGGATAAGTTTCCAGAAAGTCGGGTTGAAAAGAGGCCACATAAATCAACGGCATCATAAATAAAGTCATCCATAAATACGGTTTAACATTGGCACCGTTTAACTTTAACCCATACAGTTCGGGTTTAAAATGACGAACAACAGCATAAATTAAATACAACGGAACGATGACAGTGGCAAAGCTGCCTAGATTGCTAACGCAACTCTGAATCCATCTACTGACGTAATAATTTTCATGGTAACTGCCTCTGATGAATTGAATAAAATAATAACTTGAATCAAATGATAAAAGAATCAAGCCAAGTATTCCAAAAAGCAGAAAACGACCATTTGCAATGGGGGTGTCACGCAGTTTTTTATTTGTATTTCTAAAAATGGAAATAACAGCAGTGGCAACAAAGAATGCCATTAAGTAGAGTACAAGGATATAGACGACTGATTCATATTGATCTCGATACTTATAAGTAATTGTACGATGAATATTATAAGTATAGTTAATGTAAATGGCGAAGGAGAGAAAAACCGCTAATGCCATGTGTGACCAGAGGTTAAAACCCTCCCGGAAATAATCCAGAATATATCGAATAAATATTCTCATTTTTGTAAAAATAGTTTAATTCTTTTATGGAATGATAATGGTACTTGCATCTAACTATTAAAGTCATTTATGTACAGAAACCTACTTTTTATAATCATATTAATTACAAAAAATGCAGTTGGACAGGAAGCTAAGGTGTCTGGATTTGTGACAGATGCAGATGGTCATCCTTTGCCACATGTTCGTTATTACACCAATTCAAATCCTACCAAAAAGCTGTATACGAATAACGAAGGTGAATATCAAATCACCTATCAACTGGGAAATAATGATACCATTCATTTCCAAAATGTCGCCTTCGATGATTATGACTTGTATTTATACGGCAGGTATGAGCGTATGGCAAAAAGAGAGGGTCAAATATCGATTGATATCATCATGCCAGATAAGCAGATTCCTGAAATCGTCATTCTCCCCGATTTACCAGATACTTTATTTGGCACGCAGGATTTTAGCGTTGCTGATTTTGAATTCGACACTTCAGGATGTGTGGTATTATTGACCTATCCTAAAACCATTCAAAAAGGAAGTGTTTTACGTTTGTTGGATCAGAACGACTCAATAACAGATCGCCATTATATAGAGGGAGAGTCAGTCGAACTCAGAAAAGACTTTCAGGGGAATATTCATCTATTGACCAAAGAGCGCGTTTTTTTAGTTAAAGTTTTCCGATCTAAGATGTATGTTTATGAAGAGAATAGAGATCAGTTTTTTAAATATCTAGCGCCTATTCTGGACACTATAGGACCTCATATTTATTATTCCAACTATTCAGAACTTTATCCTGCATTTGATTACCTCGAATTTAATCGAGAGGACTCAACCTATAATACTTTGCTAAAAGTTGAAGATGCACCTTTGATGGAACTATATCGGGCAGAGTTTAAATATGTTGATGTACGAACAAAGTTATGGGCAGCGAATAAGGAATTGCAAACGGGAATAGACAAGGAGATTTGGGTTGGAGCCAATGTTTTTACCAACTCATTGTATTATGAGCCCTTATACGCTCCATTATTCAAAGCAGGAGAAGACAGTATTTACGTATTTGATCATTACAAAAATTACCTCTTTAAATACACACCTGATACTGGGTTTTCAGACAGCGTAAGAATCAGTTATCATTTAGATGCGCGTAAGTCGGGCTGGGAGCAACCGCTTTTGCAAGATCGGGTGAACGATCAGGTTTATGTTTTATTTGAACGCAATGGGTATTCCTATTTATGCCGGATCGATCCAAAATCTGGCAATGTGAGTCCGCCTCAACGATTGCATTATAAATATGTAGAACGCATTAAAATAGTAGATAATAATGTCTATTATATCTATCGGCCTTTCGAAACGATTCAGAAAAAATACATTTATAAAGAAGGCCTTCAATAGGCTTTATTTCTTGATCGGCATAATTATTCGGCTACTATTGAATATGCGGTGGATCGCCATTGCAAAATCTGCCTTATCCGCTTGATAAATATCATTGACATAGTTTTGCGGATTCATATCAAACAACGGAAACATGCTGCTTTGCACTTGCACGATTATTCGATGTCCTTTTTTGAACGTATGATAGATATCCAATAAAGGAACTTGTACTTCTGTTTTTTTATTTGAAACAAAAGGCATACCTTTTTCAAAACTCGTACTGTAACGACCACGGATATAACCTGCCCGGACTAATTGCTGATAACCATTCATTTTAACCCCTTCTGGATCGGTATCTAGTGGCTTGCGGTCCATCGGGTAACCATCAATAATTTTCACAAAAACATCAGCGTCATTTAAAGATGTTGCAAAATCAATGATGGCTTTAACTTCTCCTAGTACGGTTAGATCTTCTGATAAAGGTTCTGTTTCAAAACTGATCACATCTGGACGCTTTGAAACAAATCGTTGATCTGCTGTAAAATAAGGCTTAGGCGCCATACTATAGAATTTATCACCTTCTACATAAGGTACCGGGTTATGCGGATCTGAAACATAGGTTCTGTAATTCGCTTCTTCAGGCGTTACAGCAGCAAGTGCATCTCCATTCAAATAGAAAACAGCTGAATCTCGCATTTGATGCGGGTAGGATTTGAAATAACTCCATTCATTCAGCCCTGTATCAAAAAGCTTGACCTTAAAATCCAGTTTTTCGCCCTTATCTTTTAAATGATACTCAAAGTAGGGAAACTCAACAGAATCCATAAAATGTTTGGAGAGGTTATAGCCGTAAAAAACATTCCCTAAATAATAGGCACTATCGCCTCTTACAGGATGCCCATGCGACCACGGTCCCATAACAAACTGCGCTTGATCTGCAGGCACATGTGATTCGATCTTTTTGTAGGAATTCAAGATTCCATAGAGGTTCTGCTCATCATTCCAACCTCCAGCGACCATTACTTGGCATTGAATGGTGTCAAAATATTGAATCCAGTCTCGCTTTTGGCGATATTCATCATAATCAGGGTGCGCTTGGATATTCTGCCAGAAAAAATTGGTAGAATCCAGGACATCATCAAAATTGGTTAAGGCCAATCTTTTTCTGAAGAAATCGTAATAATCGGGTTCTAAATCGAGCGAATCAATGAATCCAAAGGCTTCTGATCTACCATCGTACCAAGAAGTGTCACTCGGTGCATCTTTCTGCGTTCCGAAAGCATGGAGGACGGGCAAATAATTCAATGCAAATAGACCATAGCGGTTAAAATCCTCAAAATAAAAATTTGTAACAGGAGCCATAGCTAATACAGCTTTTAAAGAAGGATGGTTTGATCGAGCTCCTACTAAAGTTGTCCAGCCTGGGTAGGAAGTTCCATACATGCCAGCGCGTCCATTATAATGATCGAGATTTTCATCCAGCCAGTCAAAAGTATCCCAGGTATCGGTGATTTCATCCGTTTTGGTTGAATCAAAGAAAGAGTAGGGTGGTTTTGTATTTTCGAAATGTCCTTCACTCATCCAACGACCACGCACATCTTGCATGATAAAAATATATCCTGCTTCGACTAAATTTTGATCATGAGAAATTCGGCTAGGCAATGTGTCAGCACCATACGGTTTACAACTATATGGCGTTCTTTTTAGAATGACAGGGTAGACTTGATTGGTATCTTTAGGAGCATAGATAACCGTGAAAAGTTTGACACCATCGCGCATTTCAATATACGTCTCTTCTTTGGTGTAATGATCCTGCCAGTTATACTGTTCCTCTTCTAGGCTTGGTATAACCTCTTCTGTACAACTGCTGATAAAGAATAGGCTTAAAAGTAAAGTTAAATATCTCATTTTCTGATGTCGTGGTTGATACATAGGTCTGCAAAGATAGCGGAATTCCATACACCACCTTTAATTTGAAAAGAAGAGCTAACTTTGCCCCAGAAATTTATAAAGATGAAGCGCGGAGATATATTGGAACTAACTATAGAAGACTATGCCTTTGGAGGTAAGGGTATTGCTCGAATTGAAACTGAAAATGGCATATATCCCGTTTTCGTTCCAAACACCATTCCCGGTCAAATCGTCTCGACGCGTATTGCCAAAAAGCGCAAGAAATATGCGGAAGGAAAATTATTGACGGTGATCAAACGTTCTAAGCAAGAAGTGGAGGTGCCTTATCAGCCTATATCAGGTGCGCCGTACATTGGTTTGCCTATTGAGCAACAAAGAGCTTATAAAGAAGCGGCTACATTGACACAATATGAGCGAATTGGAGGCGTTAAAGATATCCAATCGATATTTGATGAATTTATCAGTTCTCCTGAAAATTTCAACTATCGAAACAAGATGGAATATTCGTTTTCATCCATTAGACAAGATCTAGAGACGGGAGAAGAAGTGGATGACGCTTTTGCTTTAGGTTTTAAAACGAGAGGAACGTGGTGGAAAGTCGAAAATCTAGATCGCCCAGATGGACTTTTCGATGAAGCGTTTGAAACGATTTTGCCGAAGATTAGGGTTTATTTAGAAGGCACTAAACTTCCAGCATGGCATCCACCGAAAAAAATAGGATTTTTCCGTCACTTGGTGGTCAGAAAATCTTTTGATACCAATCAATTATTGATTAACCTCGTTACCTCGTCGCAAGGACTTGATCGATTTGATCAGAAAGCTTTCTCTGAATTTATGCAATCGGCTTTAGGTAGTCGTTTGGCCGGTCTTCAGCATACCGTTAATGATGATGTTGCGGATCGTGCAAAGATCGAAAATGGGGAAAACGGACTACTTTGCGGCGAACCGGTCATACTTGAAAAACTGATGGATTTACATTTTGAAATCAGTATGGAGAGTTTCTTTCAAACTAACCCCAAGAGTGCTGAGCGTTTATATGCTAAGGCAATCCAATATGCTCAGGAAAAATTTGACTTGAATGGAAAGGTCTTAATGGATTTGTTTTGCGGTACAGGTACGATTGGACAGATCATGGCTTCTCAATTGAAAGAGGTTAAAGTAATTGGTGTAGATATTGTCCCGGAAGCAATTGAAGACGCCAAACGCAATGCCGAGCGTAACGGTGTGAAAAATATTGAATTTTACGCAGCAGATGTGGGTAAATTTCTTTTTGAGTATCCAAATTATACTGATCAGATACACACCATCATGCTGGATCCACCAAGGGCAGGAATAGCACCTAAAACATTGCTAAAGGTTATTCGATTAAATGCAAAACAGATCGTATATATTTCATGTAATCCCGCAACGCAAGCAAGAGATACGGAAACCTTGCAAGAGAACGGTTATCAATTGCAAAAAATAAGTCTTGTGGATCAATTTCCGCATACCAGTCATATTGAAGCGGTAGCTTTGTTTGAAAGGGTATAAGTTTTGCCTTGTATTCTCGTATTCTTGTTTTCGTCGATAATTTGGTGATTTTATTGCGTTAATTATTGTTCATAGGCGAATTTCTGACGTATTCTGAGTGATTTCCATTTCTAACTCGTAGTTTTGAGAGAAACATCTTCAGTATGTACAAAATCCTATTTTTAGTTTTATTTTTCTTAACCACATTTTTGAGTTTCGGTCAGCGAAGACCAAATAGTTTAAGATTATCAGGGACAGTATTAGGATATACTTATGACGATTCCAAAGGTCTATTTAATCGCAATAAAACTCGTGAAGTAGAAGGAAGTGTTCCTAGTGTATGGATGAAAATATTGAATAAGGACGGCGATCGTATTGATAAGACAACAACTTCAGGGGGTGGAGATTTTTCATTGAATTTAGAATTAGGACAGCGTTATACTCTTATTTATGGTAAAGCGGATTATGGAACGAGCGCTTTCCAAGTCGATTTGAATAATGTGAAGCCTGACTTGTCTAAGGTGGGTCTTGTATTGAAGAATATTGAACTCATTTTAAATAGTTTCAAAACGGATAAACCTCAAGATAACGGAGAGGTTTTTGTTGTTATTTCTTTTGATAATAAAAAGGAAGAGTTCATATTCAAACCTGCAGTTTTTGACAAAAAGAATAAACTTTTTAAGGATGATGCAGATAATACACCGTTCAATTTAATGTTCAACTCGCTCGGAAAGAATAAATCAATCAACAAAGTCGAGAATATTGAAACAAAAAGCGATGCGCAGCGCGCTTATATTGACGTAGCTGAAATTGATACAACCTCCGCCAATACCAACCTAAACAGTCCGATAGCATATAAATTAAACGAAGGATAAAAGAAGCCCTTTGGTTTCTCCTTTTCAGATTCAGACAAGGTCAATTCTAATTCAAACGCATCAAAATCCTCGTTCCAGGGCTCAAAAGCATAACGAGGCAATCGCTTTGCTTTTCGCGCCATTTCTATGATGCCTAAGCCGGCACCGCCTTTATCACTAAACTGATTATCATTTAAAGCCTCTAAATAGACTTTTCACAGTTCATCTTTATCCAAGTTCTTAACCGTTGAAAAGCTATTGATGATTTTATCTTTTTGGGTTTTTCGAACTGGGTTTATAGTTGTAATGAGGTTGTCATCTCCTGGTGTGCGAATGGAGAAGAAATTCTCAAAAACTTCGTCTTTTCGTTCAGAATGGCGAACAATATTTTGAAAGCATTCAGTCATTAGATAGTTGATCTTCTTCTTAACTTTTCTCGGTGTATCTGATCGCGCATCTTGCATAGACAATAGCGGGTCCATAATTTCATCAGAAAAATGATCTAAATAGGCAAAACAGAATTGCTCTTTTTTAATCAAATTATATACGTCGAAGATTATCATAGTCAGTTCAGGTAAATTTAATGAACAAAAGAAGCTTTTTCATGATTTCACTAAATAATATTTAATTTTTCGACGAATACTGAAATGCCTAGATTAAGTCCAGTTTAATCTGTGTCAAAGTTTGCCAATGAAAGGTCAATGAGAGGTGGTATTGTTTCGAGCGAATGATTATGTGCTCAGATGGATTCATTTTTAATCGATCATTTAATAGTCTCGATACTTCTTCAAATGACATGCCGACACGAATTCCTCCTGGTAAGACCAGATGTGGACCATTTGCTTCAAGCGAAAGGAGTTTTCCAGTGTTTTTTCCCTTTTTATAGGTCAATACGTAATCCTTTCCATAAGAATAGGTTTTGAAAATTTCACTCGTATTCATTAATGTGTCCTGATCTAATTTAAGTTTGGGTGCCCATCTGGATACCATTAATTGCTCATGCGTTTCTAATGTAATCGGTTCATGAAGAAAAAAGACATGATCAAAAGTGTCCTTTTTTGCATCAAATAGGAGTGTGTCTGGAGACTCAAAATGATTCAGTGTATCAAAATGAGCTGCATATTGTTTCCATTCATCTCCGCGTTTGTAGATCAAATAGCCGGCTTTTCGAAATGTTTTTTCTAGATCTGCCATCTGTTTTTCAGCCTTTGGATAATCGAATTTTGTATAATCGTCTTCAAACTTTATTGGTTCTTTAGACCAAATCTTTATTTGATCGCAGGCAAAGCAAATCGACAATGATGCAACTGGTTCGTGTCTGTCATTATAATAAATAATGCCGTGATGTGGCAAATAGCACTTGGATAACCCATATACGAGCTCATCCGCACCATGTTTAAAAATATTGAGTATTTCATTATGCATTTCTTCCGAAACTATTTGACCGTTTCCAACTTTAGTTTCAGCATAAATCCCATCTCGATAGATAGATGGCTGATTCATGTGTGGTGCCTCTAGTTCGATATTGAAATAATGCATCTTAGCATAGGCATAGGCCACATTAGGGAATCGAAATCCACCAGCGTAAGCCGCAACTTGTGACGTAAAAAAGAGGGTTAAAATCAGTAGTTGTTTCATAGGGCGGGTATTAACCATTCAGTTCTACTAAAAATAGGAAATAAAATTGAATAGAATCATCAGCTAATTTTTGAATCAAATATCATGCCTGATTAAAGGTGTCACAGCAGATCGGCTTCTGAATTCGAGGCGATACTTATATTTAACTCCTATTATTTCATTAATTTCATGCATTCAAAATGTCTGTAAAT
>Ga0181553_10000710_pt1 | contig 29378 bp, 33 predicted proteins | sample 011ome_17_FD_133753 | JGI IMG/M metagenome (GOLD analysis project Ga0181553, IMG submission 133753) | Coastal salt marsh microbial communities from the Groves Creek Marsh, Skidaway Island, Georgia - 011502XT metaG (megahit assembly) | ecosystem: Environmental > Aquatic > Marine > Intertidal...
GACGTCCGAGTCGCTTTAGCCGACTTTGGCTTAGTGCTCGGAGCAATCACAGAAGAGGACTCCAATCAACCTGCGGGCTACGTCCTCTCACAAGATCCGGGTGAAGGGACTCAGGTCGCTGCAGGCAGTTCGGTCAATATCGCTATTTCATCCGGTTTGGTTGAAGTGCCCGACGTGACAGGAGCAACTGAGGCTCAAGCGCGCAGTGACCTAGCCCAAGCCGGTTTTGAAGTTCAAGTTGTGGAACAGGAATCACTCATCACGCCGCCTGGAACCGTGCTCGCACAATCACCACAACCCGGGACGCAACTTATTCGCGGATCACTGGTCACCATCACTGTGGCGATAGCGGCTCCAACCCCCGATCCAACCCTCGATCCAACACCTGAGCCCACACCCACTGACACGGTTACCCCTGATCCCACCCCGACGGAGCCTGTTGCCCCCGATCCCACGGATATTCCACAACCGTCGGTCTCTGAAGCGCCATAAATAATTTACCGGTGGTGCTGGTTCACACTGTTATTGGCACAATTCCTTTAAGGTTTTCCAGAGCCTCCGGGTAACCACAGTCAGCCAGCCAATTAGCAAGCATTTCGTGGCCACCTTCAGTGAGGACAGACTCCGGGTGGAATTGAACCCCTTCAATGGGGAGTTCCCTGTGACGCAAACTCATGATGACACCCGACTCGGTTGTTCCGGTTACTTCAAGGACATCAGGGACAGTGTCAGGGTTGAGTGCGAGTGAGTGATACCGCGTTGCTGTGAACTCAGCGGGTAATGTTCGCAAAATACCAACTTGTGTGTGGTGCACCTGAGATGTCTTCCCATGTAGCAATTCCGGGGCGCGATGAATTTCCCCACCGAAGGCTTCAGCGATTACCTGATGTCCGAGACACACACCAAAGATCGGGACCCTTCCGTGTGTTTCGCGAACAACGTCAAGACAAATACCTGCGGTCTGTGGTGACCCTGGTCCAGGTGAGATCAATACACCGTCGTAGTCGAGGCAATCCGCAACAGTGACCTCATCGTTGCGTTTAACGGTCACATCCGCGCCAAGTTGCGCCAAGTACTGCACGAGGTTGAACACAAATGAGTCGTAATTGTCGATCACCAGGATTCGAGCCATGACCACATTGTGGAGTATGGCAGGCTAGGGTCTGTTAGGCGAGGTTCAAGTAATCGATCAAAGGGAGTCCACGGTGCCAGAGTCAAAGCGTCGCAAGAAGGCAGCTTTCACCCCACCCCCATCCAAGGGTGAGCGCAAAGTGGCCAAGATCGGGTCACCCAATTGGCTTGCCCCCACCATGGTGGGGTGCTTCGTCTTCGGTCTTGCCTATCTCGTCGTCTTCTACATCGCCGGCCGTGACATCCCCTTCATGAACTCTGTCGGTGGTGACCTGAATGCACTGGTCAATGTCGGCATCGGGTTTGGATTCATCATGGTGGGCTTCGGGCTCGCCACCCGGTGGAAATAGGACTCTTTCCCTCCACCTGTGGACAACCTGCGCGTGTTGTCCACAGAGTTATCCCCAGTTGTGGAGAACTACATGCATGTAAGTTTTAGATTGAGAACAGGAAAATCGCAATGACGCAGACCTCCAGTGCCGCGTGGCCGGGCTACTTGCATCGGGTTCGCTACTCCGAGGTTGACCCACAAAGCATTGTGTTCAATTCCCGGTACCTTGAATATTTTGACGCCGCCATGACGGAGTTCTACCGGGCAATTGGATTCTCCCCCCAAGGCATCGTTGATGTCGGTTTTGACCCCGTTCTCATGAAGGTGGAGATTCAATATCACAGTTCAGCAGTGATCGATGATCTACTGCGTATTGGGGTTGAATGCTCCCGAATTGGTAACAGCAGCATGGACCTGGATTTCACGGTGAAGCGGGAAGTTGATTCACAACTCATGGCAACAGGAAAAATTACCTATGTCAACATTGACCAGGTGACCAGGAAATCTGTTGCAATACCCGCAGAAATTAGAGCAGCTCTAAAATCGTAGCGTTGGCCATTCCGCCACCCTCACACATTGTTTGCAATCCATACTTGATGTTATTGCGCTTCATGTGATGCAACATGGTCGTCATGATGCGTGCACCCGATGCACCGAGAGGGTGGCCCAATGCAATTGCTCCACCATTCGGATTCATGAGCGCATGGTCTGCACCTGTGTCCTTGAGCCAGGCACCTACAACTGAGGCAAATGCTTCATTGACCTCAAACGTCCCAATGTCACTCAGACTCAGCCCCGACTTCTTAAGAACCTTTTCAGTTGCCGGAATTGGTCCAGTCAACATGATCACGGGATCAACACCGGCCATCACATTGGTGTGCACCCGTGCAATGGGTGTGAGCCCCAACTCTTGTGCGCGCTGACTTGTCATCACCAGGAGTGCTGCGGAGCCATCGGAAATTTGCGATGCATTACCAGCGGTCACAACACCCTCCGGATTAAATGCTGGCTTCAGTGCTGACAGTGACTCAACAGTCGTTGTCGGTCTAATACCTTGATCTGAGTCAACACCATTGATCGCGGTGATCTCCGCATCAAAGAGTCCAGCCTGAGCTGCTGCTGCAGCGCGTTGCTGTGACGTGGCAGCGAGTTCATCGAGTCTTTCACGTGACAATCCCCATTGTTCAGCGATCATTTCAGCACTGATTCCCTGCGGGACCAAACCTGGGTATTGCCTGATCATTTCGGGGCTAAACGGTCCATCACCACCTGACATGTTGGTGAACATGGGTACGCGGGACATGGATTCAACCCCACCTGCAATTACAACATCTGCGTTGCCACTGATGACAGATGCCGCAGCAAATGCAACGGCCTGCTGGCTCGACCCACATTGCCGGTCAATGCTGACACCTGGGACATCAACTGGGAAACCTGCCGCTAATGCCGAGTTGCGCGCGACGTTGGCGCTTTGCTCACCCACCTGTCCGACGCATCCCCAGTAGACATCGTCAATGTCTGCTGGATCGATCCCCACCCGTTCAACCAATGCTTTGAGGGCATGGGCTGACAGATCGACTGGATGGATACCGCTAAGGGTGCCTTTCTCAGGCTTACCAATTCCAACAGGTGTGCGGACAGATTCAACAATGACGGCATCTCTCATGCGCATCAGTATTACGCATGTAGTGAGAATCTATGTGGATACTCCCACAAATGGGGCAATCAATTCTTGGATCTGTTGGGTGCGGATTACGGTTAACATGATTAGCACCACAAGCAGTGCTGATATTCCAACTATTTGAGCAGGGATCCGAACACGTTTAGGCGGCAAGACCATAATCGCCGCAACGACAGCTCCAACGACCAAGCCGCCGAAGTGAGCACGCCAATCAACATTGGGTGAAATAAAGCCAATCACCACATTGATTCCTAGGAGGACGAGTACCTGGGTGATGTCATATTTCAAGCGATGGCCGGCAACAACCAATGCGCCCATGAGTCCGAAAATTGCACCTGAAGCCCCCACACTGACCGTGTTGATGTCTGAGAACCAATACGAGGCCACCGATCCACCGAGTGCCGCCAGGAAATACAAAATTAAGAAACGTGTGTGCCCAAGAATTCGCTCCAGTGTTGGCCCTAAAAAGAACAGGACATACATGTTGAATGCGATGTGAATGAATGACCCGTGCAGGAAAGCACTGGTAAATAGTCGCCACCACTCACCGTCATTAGCGATCCCAATCGGCCACATGCCGTAATCAACAGCAAGTGTGTCGATGCCTTGAAGGAATTGAATGCCAAAAATGGCAACGTTGAGTGCAATGAGTGCGTATGTCACACGGGGTTTAGTGATCAACCCACCACCCGCGACAGTTTTTGCCGCGGGGGCGGGATTGATGTTCATGCACTCTGGGCACCTGTACCCAACAGGTGCAGCAATCATGCATTCGGTGCATATGGGTCTATCGCACCGTGTGCATGTTATGCGGGTTTCACGGTCTGGATGTCGATAACACCGTGGGGTTTCTTGTTCCACCTAAGTTAGCTGCGAACAATCTCAATAGATTGAATTACAACATCAGACTTTGGTCGATCCTGAGCACCAGTCTCAACAGCAGCGATTGCGTCAACAACATCGCGTGACGGCTGATCCGCAACCTCACCAAAAATAGTGTGCTTGAAGTTCAACCAAGTCGTTGGTGCAACGGTGATAAAGAACTGTGAGCCATTGGTGTTGGGTCCAGCGTTAGCCATTGCCAGGATGTATGGCTTATCAAATGTTAGCTCGGGGTGTGCTTCATCATTAAATTTGTACCCAGGGCCACCAGTTCCCGTGCCCAATGGATCTCCACCTTGGATCATGAAACCAGGAATGATTCGGTGAAAAACAACGTCCTTGTACAGGGGCGCCGTTGACTTGGCACGAACCTTAGGGTCGGTCCATTCAATGGTTCCTTCAGACAGGCCCGTGAAGTTCTCGACCGTCTTAGGGGCGTGATCGGGGAATAGGTTACAGGTGATGTCACCGAGATTTGTATGCAGAATCGCTTGAATTGTCATGGCCCAATACTTTCACGCTAGGCAGTTGCCTTCTCGCGCGGGATGTTCATGTCCAACACGGGTAAGCCCACCTTTGAGCGTGGTTCCACCAAGCGTTGATCCACAGTGATCATGACCGAGGCGTTGGCAGCTATCGGGGTTGATGAATGGAGAGAGTTATGTCGGAGGTCCTGCAAGTGGGATCGAAAGTGGACGTAGCCCGGTGCAGCACACTGAACTAGTAGAGAAAATCCCGGCGAAACTTGTGGAGCTTAGGAGACTCGAACTCCTGACATCTGCCTTGCAAAGGCAGCGCTCTACCAACTGAGCTAAAGCCCCTTACGGTGGGAAGTGACCCACCATTCGGTTGAAACTATTTAATTCTTGAGCCGCCGAACCTTAGCGCAGGTCTTGGTCAGCGCCAATTTCAGACCACAGATCATCATCATTTTGATCCGCTGTGACCTGGCGATACACCAAATACCCAACACCAGCAAGGATTACAAGGAGGAGAAGTTTCTTCATGGGATGAAGATACACAACCCTTCCAATCGTAAATCCAGCAGTGGGCCCAGATGGACTTGAACCATCGACCTCTTCCTTATCAGGGAAGCGCTCTAACCAAGCTGAGCTATGGGCCCGAATTAGCAGGCTGAGCCTACACAGTAGGGCCTAAACATCCTCACTGAGGACTACTTCAACTCCCCCCGTGATGCCAACGGTCAGGTTGTACATCACGGTGAACAGCCCAGCAAGTGCCGAAACCAGCACGATTTCAACAGAGGCAACAACGAGTGTCGCTCCGATGACCTGGTTGAATCCGAGGGTAGTGACCAGATCCAAGCCACTTGTGCTGCCCACAACATCGGTCACAGTTCCCGATAGGGATGCAATAAACCCTGTTCGGTCAAGAACCGTCCAAACCACCGACACTGCAACCACCAAAACGATCGCAATGGCCAAGGACAGTAAAAAGGCCGCCTTTGTTACTGACCAGGGGTCAAACCTGGTCACATAAAGGCGGGCCCTCCGCGACGATGTGCTCACTCAGTGGTTTCCTTTGTGACTTCTGTTTCCGTGGTTTCGCCATCAACAACTTCGCCATCAACAACTTCGTCATCGACAACTTCGTCCTCATCGGCATCACCACCACGGGCAACAGCCACAACACTGGTGTCCTCACCGAGGCGCATCATGCGAACACCCATGGTGTCGCGACCTGAAGCACGGATCTCGTCGACTCGAGTTCGAATAACCACACCATTTGAAGCGATGGCAAAGATTTGGTCAGTATCTGAGCACACCATGGCGCCCACCAATTCACCACGCTCTTCTGGCAGTTTCATGGCACGAACGCCCTTGATTCCGCGGCCTTTTGCTTGCCACTCATCAATCGATGTTCGTTTGGCAAAACCGCCATCAGTGATGGTCACCACGTAACTATCAGGGGTGACAATGTCCATGGACAGTAAGGAGTCATTAGCGCGGAAACGCATTCCAATCACACCACCGGTTGCACGCCCTGTTGACCGGAGAGTTGAATCATTCGCACTAAATCGAGCAGATAAACCCTTGCGTGATACGAGAAGCAGGTCATCGGATTCCGAGACCAGACCTGCGCCAATAAGTTCATCGCCATCATGAAGGTTAATGGCGATGATGCCTCCTTGACGGTTGGTGTCGTACTCGCTGAGCTTGGTCTTCTTAACCATTCCTTCTTTGGTTGCCAACACTAGATAGTCGCTGGCTTCATAGTTTGGAATAGCCAGAACCTGAGCGATAGTTTCATCTGGTTGGAACGCCAAAAGGTTCGCCACATGCTGGCCACGTGCATCCCGGCCTGCCTCCGGCAACTGGTAAGCCTTGGCGCGGTAGACCCGACCAAGGTTGGTGAAAAATAGGATCCAGTGATGTGTGGTGCTGACGAACATGTGCTCCACGACATCGTCTTGACGTAGTGCTGCACCCTTGACTCCCCGCCCACCACGGCGTTGAGCCCTGTATAACTCACTCTTGGTCCGCTTGGCGTAGCCACCAGAGGTAATTGTTACAACAACGTCCTCTTCAGCGATCAGATCCTCATCGGTGACGTCACCATCCCAGGCAACGAAATCACTGCGACGCTCGTCGCCGTACTTATCCGAGATGTCAGTCAATTCATCACTAACAATCTGACGCTGACGTGTGGGATTCGACAAAATATCATTGAAATCAGCGATCTTTGTCATGAGGTCTTCATATTCATCAATGATCTTTTGACGCTCTAGAGCGGCAAGCCGACGCAACTGCATATCAAGAATTGCTGTTGCTTGGATCTCATCGATCTCAAGGAGATTCATCAGACCCGTGCGAGCGTCATCGACAGTTGCACTTGCCCTGATGAGTGCGATGACTTCATCGAGGGCATCAAGGGCTTTGAGGTAACCACGCAAAATATGCGCGCGTTCCTCTGCTTTACGCAGGCGATAACGAGTCCGACGTTGAATCACTTCAATTTGATGTGCGACCCAGTGGGACAGGAAGGCTTCCAGGCTCAGGGTCCGTGGAACTCCATCAACGAGCGCCAACATATTCGCACCGAAATTGTCCTGCAGTTGTGTGTGCTTGTACAACTGGTTCAACACAACTTGAGCCACCGCATCACGCTTTAGCTCAATGATCAGACGCATACCTGTGCGCGATGAGGAGTCATCACGGACATCGGAGATTCCCGTAAGTTTTCCATCACCCACGAGTTCAGCAATGCGAAGTAAGAGATTGTCTGGATTGACTTGGTACGGCAACTGGGTGACAACAAGAATCTGCCGACCACGTTTGTCCTCATCAACTTCGACAACAGCACGCATGGTTATGGAGCCTCGACCTGTTCGCTGGGCATCTTCGATGCCTTTGCGACCAACGATCAACGCACCGGTTGGAAAGTCAGGTCCTTTGACCAAATCCATCATGGCGCTTTGGCGTTCTTCGGTGCTGGAATCAGGGTTAGCAAGTAGCCACTGGGCGGCTGCCGCTATTTCGCGCAAGTTATGGGGCGGGATATTCGTGGCCATACCGACCGCGATACCTGATGCACCATTCACCAATAGGTTGGGAAACCGACTCGGAAGTACCGATGGCTCAAGTGTTCGGCCGTCATAGTTCGGCTGGAAGTCAACGGTGTCTTCATCGATATCTCGGACCATTTCCATGGCGAGAGGCGCCATGCGGCACTCGGTGTAACGCTGGGCAGCGGGGGGATCGTTTCCAGGAGACCCGAAGTTTCCTTGACCTTGCACCAATGGATAGCGCAGTGACCATGGCTGCGCCAGACGCACTAAGGCGTCATAGATTGCACTGTCACCGTGTGGGTGGTAGTTGCCCATGACGTCGCCCACGACACGGGCACTCTTGGAAAAGTTGCGGTCCGGACGGTAACCACCGTCATACATTGCATAGAGCACTCGACGGTGAACTGGCTTGAGTCCGTCACGCACATCAGGCAGTGCACGCGAGACGATGACGGACATGGAGTAGTCAAGGTAGGAGCGCTGCATTTCTGTTTGTAGGTCAACGGGCTCAATACGCCCATGGCTACTGATTACTTCGACTTCTACTTCACTGTCATCGGCCACTGAGGTCTCCGTAAAATTGTTGGGTTAAAAGTTAAATGTCAAGGAATCGAACGTCGCGGGCATTTTGTTGAATAAAGTTTCGGCGTGATTCAACATCCTCACCCATGAGAACGCTAAACATTTCATCCGCTTGGGCTGCATCATCCAAAGTCACCTGCAACAGCACACGGTCTGCTGGATTCATTGTCGTTTCCCAGAGTTCATCCGCATTCATTTCACCGAGACCTTTGTAACGCTGCAATGCTTCCTCTTTGGGGAGTCTGCGACCCGCGGCCAGACCCGCCTCGATGAGTGCATCTTTTTCACGCTCTGTGTAGGCGAAGTCTGCAACTTCACGGGACCATTTAATTTTGTAGAGCGGTGGCTGGGCCAAATAGACATAACCTTGCTCAACCAGTGGTCGCATGAATCTGAATAGCAAAGTCAAAAGCAATGTGCGAATGTGTTGTCCATCAACATCAGCGTCAGCCATGAGGACAACTTTGTGGTAACGCAATCTGTTGATGTCAAATTCTTCTTGCACACCGGTTCCAAAGGCGGAGATGAGTGCCTGGACCTCAGTGTTTTGTAGGACTTTATCTATTCGTGCTTTCTCGACGTTAAGGATCTTTCCGCGAATGGGCAAAATTGCTTGGGTGCGTGGGTCCCGACCTTGACGCGCCGAACCGCCGGCGCTATCGCCCTCAACGATGAAAACTTCACATTCTTCTGGCTCGCGGCTAGAGCAGTCGATCAACTTGCCCGGCATACCCGCTCCACCAAGCAGGCCTTTTCGGTTACGGGCTAGGTCGCGTGCTTTGCGAGCTGCAATACGAGCCGTTGCAGCGTTGACTGCCTTACGAGCAATCTCTTTACCCTCGGCCGGGTTTTGTTCGAACCAGGCACCAAGTTGATCATTGACAACTTTTTGAACGAAGGCCTTCATTTCCGTGTTACCAAGTTTTGTTTTTGTTTGACCTTCGAACTGTGGCTCAGAGAGTTTCACGCTGACAATTGCTGTGAGACCCTCGCGGATGTCTTCACCAGAAAGATTTGTGTCTTTCTCTTTAAGAATGTTCCATTCACGGGAGAACTTGTTGACCAGAGAGGTAAGTGCCGTGCGGAAACCCTCTTCATGGGTTCCGCCCTCTGTTGTATTAATCGTGTTAGCGAACGTATACACCGATTCTGCATAAGTGTTGTTCCACTGCATGGCTATTTCAGCGCTTAGGGTTTTATCCTCGTTCTCAGTTGAAAGATCAATCACCGTGGGGTTGGCAATGCCTTTGCTGGCATTGATGTGTTTTACAAAGTCAGAGATGCCGCCGTCGTATTTGTAACTGACGTGGCGGAGGACTTCCTTTTCCTCTACTGAGTCTTCTGTTTCAACCACCTCAAGGGCCGTGGCTCTCTCGTCGGTCAACTCCAATTTCAAACCACGATTGAGAAATGCCATCTCTTGGAAACGCCGCGCCAAAGTGGTGAAATCAAATTCCGTTGTTTCAAAGATATCGGGGTCAGCATAAAAAGTGACCGTGGTACCTGTTCTATCCGTTTTCTCCCCTTTTTCGAGTGGGGCAACAGGAACACCGTGCTTGTAACTCTGTCGGTATACAAATCCACCAAGATGAATTTCAACATGTAAATCTGTGGAGAGCGCATTAACCACCGAGATGCCGACTCCATGGAGACCGCCTGAAACGGAGTAACCGGCTCCACCAAATTTTCCACCAGCGTGCAGAACGGTGAGTACAACCTCAACGGCAGGCTTCTTTTCCACTGGATGCTCGTCAACCGGAATACCGCGACCATCATCGGTGACACGCACTCCGCCATCAGCCTGGATTGTCACTTGAATGTCGGTGGCATATCCGGCCAGCGCTTCATCGACCGAGTTGTCCACAACTTCATAGACCAGGTGATGCAGACCTCGCTCACCTGTTGAGCCGATGTACATTCCAGGACGCTTACGAACAGCATCCAGGCCTTCGAGCACGGTAATCGCACTGGCGTCATACGACACTGGCGAGCCTCCTTTTAGGGGGTGTTCCACACAGGCGTTATGAAGCCTGGGCAATCACACATAAACTGAGTGTCAGTCTACCCCTTCCTTGAGGTAGTACCTAGTCCAAAACAGGGGTTTTGGGCATAAGTACGACTTGTGACCCCCTATTCATATACAGGGGTACGAAATATAAGTGAAAATCTCACAAGAACCGTTTCAGGGGCCATATTCACCCTTTGTGGATATTGGCCTGAACTGAGATTTTTAATTGAATTAAGTGGGGCCTTGGGAACTACCCGTAGGTGTCACGTGGACCACGACCTTGCACCCTCCAAGCTCCCTTGTTCCATGATGGCGCTTGCGGACCAAAAATCACTATTTTCCGCACAATGCCATCGCCAATGGCTGTGGCGATTTTGGCCAGAATCGTGCTTTGTAAGAGTTTGAGTTGAGTGGCCCAGGCTGTCGATTCGGCCTCAATTTTGAGGGTTCCCTCATTAAATTCTCTCGGGACGCAGTGGGAAGCAACATCAGGACCCACGATCTCAGCCCAAGAGTTGGTCAATGTCGCGATGGCATTATCGCGCTGCCACCCTTGTTCGACCACCAACTTATCGATGGCACTCCCAATGAGTTCCGGGTCCCTGCCAGATCTCGAGGACTTCTTGGATGATCGAGTTGGGCCCCCTCGAGTCGCACGACGTAGTGCCCTCTCTGCCGCTGCGTTACTCTCCTCGGGCGTGATTCCATCCGCAGTCTGATCAGTCGGTTGATTCGGGTCACTCATGGGAATTGACCTGCTCATCTGGGACTACTCGTTGGACCGAACCGAGTGAAACACGTGAGGTCACCCCACCTATCGACAATGGAATATCCCCCTCAACAGCGGCCGTTATAAAAACTTGTGGAGCATCACGAACCAACTCAACCAAAGTCTCTCGACGCATGGTGTCCAATTCGGCAAAGACATCGTCAAGAATCATGATTGGCTCAACACCGTCAGCTCGTAAGACATCGGCACTGGCCAGTCTCAACGCAAGGGATGCCGACCATGATTCCCCGTGAGATGCGAAGCCCTTAATGGGTAGTTCGCCGAGGGTTAGTAGTAGTTCATCTCTGTGGGGTCCAACAAGTGTTACCCCACGGATTAACTCATCGCGACGCCTGATGCCTAGTGCTTCCTTGAACTCGCTGGCAATCTCAAGTGGCGCTAGATCTACTGAGCTCATGAATTTCGACTGATACTCCAAACGAACATTTGATGAGCTCACTGCTTGTTGCCCACCGCTTATTGTGTGATACCTATCTATGAAAAATGGTTGGAGATCATTAATTAATTGAACTCTATGGAAAATAATTTCCGTTCCCAGTTTGATTAGTTGGTCATCCCAGACCTCAAGAGTGCTTTCAATGTTTTCTTTATTGGGTGAGCGCAGTAAAGCATTTCTCTGTTTCAACACCTTTTCGTAATCAGCTTTGACACCTGAAAAACGCGGAAACCTTTGAATGAGAGTTTCGTCGAGAAAGTTTCGTCGTTCCCCTGGATCACCTTTCACCAAAGATAAATCCTCTGGTGAAAACATAACTGCTCTAATGATTCCTAAAATATCTCGTGAACGAGTTACTTGAGATCTGTTCACCTTCGCTCTATTTGTTTTACCAGGTTTAATTTCGAGGTCGATTGATACCGATTTATCCTCTTGTACAAACATTGCACGAATGACAGCAGACTCAGAACCAGTCTTTACCAGAGGTTGATCAGATGAGACTCTATGACTGCCCAATGTTGCAAGGTAATAAATGGCCTCCACAATATTTGTTTTACCTTGACCATTAGGGCCAACAAAAATATTTACCCCTTGATCGCACGCCACTGTGACGTCGTCATAAGACCTAAAATTGATCAGATTGAGGGCCTGGACCCACATGAATCAGGCGGTAAGTCTGATAGGCATGAGCAAGTACTTGTAGTCCTCTTCAACGTTTGCGCCCTCTGCATTTAAGCCAGTAATAACAGCGGGTTTTGTTGCGACCGTGAACGAGAACAGAGATTTAGGGCTTGCTATTGCATTCAGCCCATCAATGAGAAAACCCGGGTTGAATGCAATTTCAATGTCATCACCGTCAACCTCTGCCCCGATGACCTCATTAGCTTGAGCATCCTCACCCGTTCCGGCTCTTAGACTTAACTCCGATCCGCTGAAAGTCATACGTATTGGAGTGTTTCTTTCAGCAACGAGCGCGACACGTTTCACAGCATTCATAAGTTCCTGTGTGTCAATTGTTGCTCGTGTGGATGATTCATTAGGCAACAACGATCTATATTTTGGAAACTCCCCATCAAGGAGACGTGTTGTTGTGCGCATTCCTTCGGATTCAAAACCAATTAACTTCTCACCATCAGGTGCAATGGCGATCGAAACCGTACTGGAACTGGTCATATTCTTGGCAGCGTCGGCAAGAATTTTCGCTGGAATAAGAGTGTTTAGTTCTATTGACGTTTTTGTTGGAGACCACGGAAATGTCCGCACTGCTAATCGGTATCGATCGGTAGCAGCGAGAGTGATGTTCCCACCATCTATTTCCATTCGTATTCCAGTGAGCACTGGCAGCGTGTCATCTTTACCTGCCGCAATTGCAACCTGTGAGACTGCCTGAGCAAAGGCTGCACTGTCAACACTTCCTGCTGTTGTTGGCATATCCGGGAGAGATGGGTAGTCCTCAACAGGAAGAGTTGGAAGGGTGAAGGTACTTCGACCACACTCGATGGCAACTCGATTTCCATCAACTTTAACAAGGACTGGCGCGGCAGGGAGAGATTTTGTTATGTCAGCGAGGAGGCGACCTGAAACCAAAACTTTTCCTGGTTCAAGAACATCAACAGGACAATTAACTCTCGCAGAGACTTCATAATCAAAACTACTTAAGGTGAGACTGTCGCCGTCTGCGACCAACATCACTCCCGATAGCACTGGCATCGATGGACGTGATGGAAGTGTTCGAGCAGCCCACGTCACCGCGTGAGCCAAAGCATCACGTTCAACACGGATCTGCATAGTTACTCCCTTAATGTTCAATAGAGAAAATTGTGGTAAATCAGGTACTTACTCGTGCCATAACTCTAGTGATCTGGGTTATGTCAGTTAAGTTGAAGGCTGAGAATATTGCAATCCCTACTTCTTGGTGATTTTGTGTCCACAAGCGTGGGCCTAATGGTAATTAACAAATTAAATATGAATGATAAGTAGTAGTCGTCATAGGTGCTGTGGAATTTGGGGATAACGAGCATATTGAGAGGGTTTTATGCGTGTCCTCCTCCACACCACTTGTGGACACACACCTATTCCGCTGTGGATAACTGTGGATAACTATGAATCAGGGTTGGGTTATCCCCATTAATAAGTTGCCAAGCCCAAGAATGTGTGAGGAAGAGGGACGATCTCTAATAGTTGTACACAGGTTGTGCACTAGTGGGGACAGGGGGACATTTGTTGTTCATCTTGTCCCCTTTTAATACAACTTTTCATACTTATACACAAGTTTATCCACATTAGATTTCCACAACTGTGGAGAAAATGGGGATAAACAACACCATTGTGACGAAATGTGACTAACGAGGTGTTACATCATTACATAGGACGAGGCTGTGACTTGATACGGCTCGTGAGATCAGTTACCTGATTGTAGAGGCTTCGGCGCTCAGCCATGAGTTCACGGATCTTACGGTCAGCGTGCATAACGGTTGTGTGGTCTCTACCACCAAATGCTTGACCGATCTTTGGAAGTGACAGGTCCGTGAGCTCCCGACACAGATACATGGCGATTTGGCGAGCGGTAACAAGGGTGCGACTTCTACTTGATCCACAAAGCTCTTCAATGCTCACACCGAAATACGAAGCGCAAGCCCCCATTATTTGAGCTGCAGTAATTTCTGGCCCAGTTTCCGAAGGGAGCAGGTCTTTGAGAACAGCTTCTGTGATAGATAGATCCACGGGTTGTTGATTGAGTGAAGCAAATGCTGTCACTCGTATGAGTGCTCCCTCAAGTTCACGAATATTTGTAGAAATTTTTGAGGCAATGTATTCCAAAACCTCAGGGGGTGCGACTAGACGCTCTTGCACAGTTTTCTTACGAAGAATCGCAATACGAGTTTCTAGGTCCGGTGGTTGAACATCGGTTATAAGTCCCCATTCAAAACGTGAACGCATACGGTCTTCAAAATCTTGAAGTTGTTTAGGCGGCAAGTCACTCGTTACAACGATCTGTTTATTTGCATTGTGCAATGTATTGAAAGTATGGAAAAACTCTTCCTGTGTCTGGACTTTTCCACTTAAAAACTGAATGTCATCAACAAGGAGAACGTCAATATCACGATATCGACGCTGGAAATTTGCAGCTTTGTCGTCGCGGATGCTGTTAATGAATTCGTTGGTGAATTCCTCGGAACTTATGTAACGAACATGTGTGCCTTTAAACAAAGTCCTGGTGTAATGCCCAATGGCATGGAGAAGATGAGTTTTCCCAAGGCCGGAACCACCGTAAATAAATAATGGGTTGTATGCCTGTGCTGGTTGTTCAGCCACTGCTACTGCGGCGGCGTGGGCAAATCTGTTACTCGTACCAATGACGAATGTGTCGAACGTGTACTTGTCATTGAGGCGGCCCGTGTCCTCTTTGTTAACAGGTGAACCCATACCTGGCCGAGAAGGGGAGGGTGAGTTGAGGGGCGCAGGAGGATCAACATCAAGTTCGGCTGCGTAGGTGCCATCCGCAAGATTATCTGTCTCATCCTCGTCGAGGCCGGGAGCGATAGATGGATCTACCGTGACTGCGAGTCGGATTTCACGACCAATGATTTGACTCAAAGCTTGCGTGACAAGGGGGCGTAATCGAGTTTCGAGGACATCTTTGGTGAAATCATTAGGGGCGGCGATCAAAGCCGTGTCTTCAACGAGCCCAAGGGGGCGTGTGAGAGACACGAATGCCTTTTGTTGTGGACTAAGGGAGCCGTCACTGAGGGAGGCTAAAGCAGCACTCCACATCGTTGTGAGATCGGTTTCCCCAGCCATTTGCCCTCAAATCCTTGAAATTTCCAGATTTTGTCCACATGGTTATCCACAGTTGTGGATGCAGTGAGTAACGTTAGTGCCCAAGTGCGCGTTTTGACAAGTCAAATTAGAAACTTTTGGTCCAAAGCCCATGTCGTTGCCACTGAAAGACCTAGGTGGGTGGTAGGCGGATCCGAATAGCTCGGGTGTTTATGGTGACCCGCGTTTGACCGAATGATGTGAGTGGCGTAGTCTCAGGCAGCCGAATGACATAGGGCTTCCCCGCTGTGTTCGGTTTCGGTTCTAGCAATCACGCAGTAAATAGGAGAGTCATGAAGCGCACGTTCCAGCCTAATACCCGCCGCCGGGCAAAGACCCACGGTTTCCGGGCTCGGATGCGCACACGCGCTGGCCGCAGCATCCTGGCAGCTCGTCGCACCAAAGGTCGCGCGCGCCTTTCTGCATAAGTCGTGCTTGCACTCCACCAGTGTGTGGAGGATGAAGTTCCCGGCCTGTCCAATGTTGGCGCGGTTGTTGGTTCTGGAGGTCTAGGTGTTACCAACCTCAAATCGCATGCGCAGATCAGATGATTTTCGTATAGTGCGGCGCCGAGGTCAGAAAATCGTGTCGGAATGCCTAATTATTCATATTCTCCAAGGGTTTTATGGGCAAGAGTCGCCCCGAGTCGGGATTACCGTGGGTAAGGACTGTGGTAATTCAGTGGCCCGCCATCGCCTGAGTAGACGGATCCGTGGAGCAATAGCTCAACAAATAGAAGTTCTACCCCCAGGTTGTGGTGTTGTTATCAGGGCGCTACCGGCTGCAGGTCAAACACATGATCTGAATCAGGTGTTGGCCTCTGGGATTCAACAGGCGTTGTCATGAGTAACAAGTTCACGGAGTCTCTGACTAGCTCAAGGATCACAAAAACATTTAAATATCTGGGAAATGGTGCTTTGTGGACATGGGACCATTCATTCGGTTATTTCCTGAGATTCGTGCTTCTAGTGTTGATCAAGGGCTATCAATTGGCTATTTCTCCTCTTTTACCACCAAGTTGTAGGTTTCATCCGAGTTGTTCGGCGTACGCGTTGGGGAGTGTGCGCGCACACGGATCTGCCAAGGGCTTAGCCTTAGCCACGGTACGTCTACTACGGTGCAACCCTTGGAATAAAGGTGGACTAGACCCCGTTCCCTCCCAGGGGCGTTGGTTACCGGATATTTATCCGGATGGTCGGCCACGATTAGGCTCGAACGGAGAACATGTTCATTCTTGATTGGCTGCGTACGGCGGTCAGCTGGGTGTTGGTGCAGTTTCATCAACTACTGAGCAACGTTATGGATCCCAACAGTGGTTGGACCTGGGCTCTGTCAATTGTTGGCCTCGTCATCGTCATTCGAATACTTCTCATCCCGCTGTTTGTTAAGCAAATTAAAGCGCAGAGAAATCTGCAAATTATTCAGCCGCAGATGAAAGAAATTCAAAAGAAGTATGCGGGCGATCGTGAGCGTCAATCACAAGAAATGATGAAGCTGTACCGGGAAACTGGTACTAATCCTTTAGCCTCATGTTTGCCAATTCTGTTGCAGGCGCCCATATTCTTCGCGTTGTTCAGCGTCTTGCAGGGCATTGCCATGATGCGTCCCGAAGGTGTTTTTAACTGGGATCAGTACGCACCTCTGTTGCAGAACGCCCACGATGCCTCAATATTCGGTGTTCCGTTGTACGGCACATTTCTCAATGCAGATGAGGTCGCAGTCGATGGTTTCAGTCCGACAGCAACGCGAACCCTTGCGTTAATTTTGATCATCTTGATGAGCTCAACAACATTCTTAACTCAGCGTCAGTTGATTGTGAAAAACACAGCGCCTGGCAATCCCATGGTCCGTCAACAAAAGATTCTTTTGTACGTGTTTCCCATTGTGTTCGCAATTGGTGGTGTGAACTTCCCCATCGGTGTTTTGATTTATTGGTTCACCACGAACCTCTGGACTATGGGGCAACAGTTCTATGTCATTAGAAACAACCCCCAACCTGGAACACCCGCGTTTGAGGCGAAAGAGGCTCGCAAGAAATCAAAAGCTTTGGCCAAAGGTAAAGGCGGAACTTCAACCGAGAGTGAAGTTACCGACACTGTGTCGGTAACACCTGAGCGAGTTCAGCCAAAACGAACCCCGAAAAGTAAAAGAAGTCCCAATAAGAAAAAGAAGTAGTCACCTGTGGACCGAGGCTTTGATCTCGGTGGCAAATAAGACATTCATTATGAGGAGCAGAAATGACCGAAACAACACAAGAAGTCCAGGAAGTCGCAAAAGAAACTACCCGCAAGGAAATTGATCGCAAGCAACTTGACCAAGAAGGCGATGTTGCCGCTGATTACCTTGAGGGTCTGCTTGATATTTGCGATCTTGATGGTGATATCGATATTGAGGTCGATGCAAGCCGTGCTCGTGTCTCCATTGTTGAGGTGGAAAAAGGGGACCTCAAGCATTTAATTGGTGACGACGGAGAAGTTCTCCAAGCACTTCAAGAGCTTTCCCGTTTAGCTGCTTCACGTGAAACAGGTGAGCGGTCACGCTTAATGCTTGATATTGCGGGGTACCGCACACAGCAAAAAGAGGTGCTGGAAGAGGCAGCAAAGTCCGCATGTGCCGAGGCAACTCGCACCGCGGCACCGGTGCGCATGGCCCCCATGAACCCCTATGAGCGCAAGGTGGTCCATGACCTGGTAGCGACACTCGGCTTGGTCAGCGAGTCAGAGGGCGATGAGCCTGCGCGACGTGTGGTAATCAGAGTTTCATAGTCCTATGGTTTCCCGTGAAACATCCCGGGATTTACCCGAGTGGATGGAACCCGCTCGGGAGGGGCTCGAACGCTATTCAGAAATTTTGGCTGGTCCAGGACTGGAACGTGGACTTATGGGTCCGCGGGAATTACCGCGACTGTGGGACCGCCATATTCTCAATTGCGCGGTTGTGGCGGATCCAGGTTTAGGACTGATCCCCACAGGTGGCCTCGTGGCCGATGTTGGCTCAGGTGCCGGCCTTCCTGGTGTTGTGTGGGCCTTGGTGCGTTCGGATATCTCCATGGTTCTGATCGAACCACTCCTACGCCGAGCAACCTTCCTGACCGAAACCGTAGTGGACCTAGGACTCTCTGAGCGAGTCACTGTCCTTCGAGGACGGGCTGAAAAAGTAATGGCAACACCAGGGTGGGCAGGTGTCGATGTTGTGACTGCTCGTGCGGTTGCCCCAATGGATCGTCTTGTGGGCTGGACGATGCCGCTACTGAAAACTCAAGGTAGGCTGGTTGCACTCAAGGGAAGTAACGCGGTGAGTGAACTGGAGCAGGCAGAGGGTGTGCTCAAGGATTTTGGGGTTGATTCTGCGGAGGTTATTTACTGCGGGGCTGGAGTTGTGGACCCAGAAACGACCGTGGTTGTTGCCCGAAGGGGCTGAGTCTGATTTCACGTCGACCCTGTGCTTAGGGGTGTAATGAGTACGGCACAATGACCACATGCAGCCAGTTCAATCCACTCCCAAGTCTGAATTACCAAGCCATGAGACATTGAAGCCCACACCAGTAGGCCTTGGCTGGCCGCCCAATGTTTCACGGGAAACATCCCCTGAGGGCCAAAAATTGCAGGAGCACAACACTGGATTGGGCTGGCCACGATGACCCGAATCATCACGATAGCAAATCAAAAAGGTGGGGTGGGCAAGACCACAACTACCGTCAATATTGCCGCGGCGTTAGCTCAAATAGGGAAAAAGACCCTTGTAATCGATCTCGACCCCCAAGGAAATGCCACCACAGCATTGGGAATTGAGCACCATGAAGGCACGCCCGGTGTTTATGACGTACTTATGGGGGAGAAATCCCTCCATGAAGTTCTTGAGCCATGTATTGAAGTCCCAGGCCTATGGGGTGCGCCGGCAACTATTGATCTGGCAGGGGCAGAGATTGAATTAGTGTCCCAGGTAGCCAGGGAATATCGACTCTCGAAGGCAATCAGTGCACTCGGTGAGCGGGAAAACTTTGATTACATCCTTTTGGACTGCCCTCCGAGTTTGGGACTACTGACCCTCAATGGGCTCGTGGCAGCAAAAGAAGTTCTGTTGCCCATCCAATGTGAGTACTACGCCCTCGAGGGCTTATCGCAACTACTAAAAAGTGTTGCAATGGTGACCGAACACCTCAACCCAGACTTAGAGGTCACGGCGATCATCTTGACCATGTATGACGGTCGTACTCGGTTGGCAAGCCAAGTCGCTGATGAGGTGAGAACCCACTTTGGGACACAGGTCCTCGAGACAGTTATCCCCAGGAGTGTGCGAGTCTCTGAAGCTCCCTCCTATGGGCAAACAGTGTTGACCTATGACCCCACATCCTCAGGGGCAATTGCCTACCGTGAGGCAGCTACACAACTTGATGCACTCCAGTAACACCTGTCACTTATCCACAAGTTATCCACAGAAATATGAGGTAGGAAATGGCAACACCCAAGAGAGGACTCGGTAAAGGACTCGGAGCACTGATTCCAACAGGTCCAGCCCCAACAGATTCTGTGGAGGATGAATCAACCGAAACGGGTACGTCGGACGTAGTCGGTGATCAGGGACCACAGCAATCGGCTGTTGGTTACTTGGAACTTCCCATTGGCAGTGTTACGCCCAATCCGCACCAGCCACGGTCTGTATTCGATGAGGATGCACTCAATGAACTGGTCTTCTCCATTAAAACAATTGGCCTTTTGCAGCCAATTGTTGTGCGCCAATTACCGGATGGCGCATATGAACTGGTTGCAGGCGAGCGTCGATTGCGCGCGTGCACGATCGCGGGCTTGACACACATCCCAGCGATTATTCGCCACACGGACGATGCAAACATGTTGCGCGATGCACTCTTGGAAAACTTGCACCGTTCAAATCTCAACGCACTCGAAGAAGCAGCAGCGTATTCACAGATGTTGACCGACTTTGGCTGCACTCAAGATGAATTGGCACAGCGAATCGGGCGTTCACGGCCACAGGTAAGTAACACATTGCGATTATTGAAACTCCCCGCCTCCGTTCAAAAACGAGTTGCAAGTGGCGTGCTGAGTGCCGGGCATGCACGCGCACTGTTAGCTTTGGACTCGCCAGAAGCAATGGAGTCCCTAGCAAAAAAAATCGTCGCTGAGGGATTGAGTGTTCGCAACGTTGAGGAACTCATTGCCATTGGTGCAGTGGAGGGTTCCACCACAAAACGGAAAGATCGAAAGCGTTCATCGCGCAATGAAGGCGTCGAGGAAGTTGTTCGTCTGATCACTGAAGCATTGTCCGATCGACTTGATACTCGAGTAACCATCGAAGGTTTTATGGGCAAAGGATCACAAGGAAAAATTGTCATAGAGTGCGCCGATATTGCTGACGCACGGCGAATCTCAGAAATCGTCGTTGGGAAACTCGAGGACTAGCAATTACCGTCGTGTTGCGGCAAGAGCTAACTCGCCAAAAACCTGACCAACAGACAAGCCAGCAGCTGAAATAGCCATTGGTACCAGCGATGTTTCAGTCATACCAGGTGCGACATTGACCTCGATGAACCAGATATTCCCCTCAGCATCAAGTATCAAGTCGGTACGTGAAATATCCCTTAGACCTAGTACTTTGTGAACACTCAAAGCAAAATCAGTCACATGTTGCGTGTCCGATGTAGTGAGCCGAGCTGGAGTGAAAAACTCAGTGTGTCCTGCCGTGTAACGGGCATGGTAGTCATACATTCCTCTGACCGGAACAATTTCAACCGGTGGCAATGCAGCAGCTTCATCACCACGCTCAACCACTGTGATGGCAAGTTCTGTGCCAGTCACGGCCTGCTGAATCATGACGTGATCGTCGTAACCAAAAGCAGCAACCATGGCGGAAGGAATGTCATCGCGGGTCAAACAAAATGTGACACCCAAGGCTGACCCACCCGTGAGTGGTTTAACCACAAGTGGGAATGTCAAATCGCTAACAACCGCGTCGATAACTGAATTTGCCCCAAGTTCACGAAAGAAACTTTGTGGCAACACGACAAACCGGGGAACGTTCTCTTGTGGGACAAGGCTGTTGGCAACACCTTTGTCAAACGCCAGTCGAGCAGCTTGCGCACTTGAGCCAACGAAAGGAATACCGAGGGACTCCAATACATTTCGCAAGGATCCATCTTCACCCACAGCACCGTGGATGACAGGAATCACACAATCTGGTTTGTCCATTGAGATCACTTGAAGGGTTTCGGCAGTGACGTCAGATTCAGAGATCACAGAATCCGGTAAAACTTCACGCAGTGAGTTGGCCAACCGGCGCCCAGAGCGAAGGGATACATCCCTCTCGTGTGACAAGCCACCAGAAAGAACCAAAATATGCACAGATCCCTACCCTAAATTTGTAAATGGATTAAATGTTGTTGGAGCAGTTGGATTTGGAGAGCTCACCCCAAATGTGGCAATGAGGTCAATCTCTTTTTCGATGACAGACGCAAGCCGGCGAACCCCTTCACGAATTCGTTCCGGATCGGGATAGCAATAGGACAGGCGTAGGCTTTGTGCACCTTGGCCATCGGCATAAAAACCAGTTCCAGGGACGTAGGCAACGAGCTCTGAAATTGCACGAGGCAACATATTTGTTGCATCAAGGCCCGCGGGCAACGTCACCCAAGAGTAGAAGCCTCCGGACGGGATAGTCCATGTTGTTCCCGCAGGCATGAGTGCCTGCATGGATTCAAGGAGTGAGTCCCTGCGGTCCTGATAGATCTCTCGGAATGTCTTTATTTGCTCGCGCCACGGTTGCTCAGCAAGGTACCGAGAGATTGTCAGTTGGGAAAAATTGCTGGGACAGAGAGTGGCGGATTCGGCCGCCAGAACAATTTTCTCGCGGGCACCATGTGGTGCTATTACGTAACCGACACGTAATCCGGAAGCAATGATTTTTGAAAATGACCCGAGATAAATAACTCCATGGTCATCCCGCGCACGGATGGCCTGCGGAATTTCTCCCTCAAAACCAAGGAGACTGTAGGGGTCATCCTCCAGTACGAGCACACCATTTTCTTGAGCAATAGCAAGGATTTCGTCACGGCGTTGCTGCGACTGTGTAAGTCCCGCCGGGTTGTGAAATGAAGGAATCGTGTAGATCATTTTTACATTGCGGTGAGTTGCAAGTGCATGTTTTAGTGCATCGGGATTGAGACCTTGATCGTCCATCTCGACATGAACAACATTGCATTGGAATGAACGGAAAACACCCAATGCTCCAACGTATGACGGGGACTCAACAAGAACGGTATCTCCCGGGTCACAGAAAACTTTCGTGACAAGGTCCAATCCCATTTGGGAGCCGACGGTAATGATGACGTCATCGGCATGGGATTTAACACCCACCTCAGCTGCAATGTCCAAGATTTGTTCACGTAGGACGACATCGCCCTGCCCAGACCCGTACTGGAGAGCTGTGGTTCCTTGTTCACGAATGACTCTGGCTGCTATGTCGGCAAATATTTCAGTGTCGAGGGCTTGCACATAGGGCATCCCCCCTGCAAGGGAGACTACTTCGGGCCGGGAAGCGACGGCGAAAAGTGCTCGAATGGCTGATGCAGTCAGTCCCTGGGCACGTTGTGCGTAGGAGTCCACCCAAGGATCTAGGCGCGATCCCACTTGCTCTGACATGGGGAAAAGCCTAGCCATACCCGTGCGGGAGTTACGCTGGGACAATGAAATCAGCGTTTAAGGCTGTCCTACTCATTGCCGTAGGTGTGGGGCTAGGTTTTCTGGTTCGACTGCTGTGGCCCACAGGACAACCACGTGAACTGAGGTAGTGAGCGTTAACGCGGTGCACAAAAAGAAGTGATCGCAGCGGCGACGCCCTGAGCTATGGCATCGTGAAAAGCTTCAGACTGCAGTCGCTTGGAATCATCAAGATTGGACATGTACCCCAAATCGATGCGGACTGCGGGCATTGTTGTTAGGCGCAAGAGGTCCCAGGTGCGGGGATGTGTTCGGCAGTCTTTTCGGTCTGTTCGACTCACCAGTTCCTCATTGATGGCATCGGCCAGATTCTTGCCAGACGGGGAGAAATTTCCACCATCGGGATTACCGTAGTAAAAGAGTGCTATCCCATTGGGTTTTGAGCTCTCGGACTGGTCAACATGGAGTGAGATAACAAGGTCCGCTGCCATTTCGTTGGCAAAGTTGGCGCGTTGAGCGGGTGTCATGAATGTTATGGATGGATGGTCATTCCCGGTGTGAGCCGGCCGAGTAAGAATTACTTGGGTGCCTAATGCTGCGAGGCGACCTTCAATTCTGACCGCGATAGCGTAGGTGATTTCAGGGAATGGTGAGTCACCTGGATCCAATACAACAACTTTGTCAGCGATACCCGTTTGCAGGCTGGCCAAATGAGCATGCTCCCTCAGGGCGCCAGAGTCACCGCCCACAACAGAACGCGAAAGTCTTTCAAATGCGCGAAGTGTGTCTAGGCCACAGGTGCCGTCTGCGCTAACACCGACACCACGTTGAAACTCACGCAAGGCACCATCGGTTGCGGGACCAAATATTCCATCGGGGCGTCCGGCATTGAATCCCAATTGATTGAGTCGACGTTGCAACTCTGTGACGTCGTCACCGATCATGACGTGACCTGCGGTAAAGGCCAGTACTCGGTCGCCGAGTTGCCAACGGGCCTCGTCCAGTCGCCGAAATGTTTCAGGACCTACTACTCCATCAACCGTGATCCCACGTTCCTGCTGAAAGATTCGAACAGCATTATCAACGTCAGCATCGAAGGCGTTGTTGACAGTGGGATCACTGTCAGTAATAAGTCCGAGGTGCGCGAGCCGTGCGCGAACCTCCGCTACGGCCGCCCCGGTGGAACCAAGGCGGAGCATGGTTTACAGGTAGGGCTGCAGGTCTGCGAGCAGCGCGGCCTTGGGCTTTGCACCGATGATCGTCTTAACAATTTCCCCACCCTTGTACACGTTCATGGTCGGGATCGAAGTGATGCCATAGGAGCCTGGCGTTGATGGATTCTCGTCCACATTCATCTTTGCGATGATGAGTCCATCATGTGCGGCTGCGATTTCCTCGAGGATCGGGGCAACCATTTTGCATGGTCCACACCACTCGGCCCAGAAATCAACAAGAACGGGTTTGTCGCTCATCAGGACTTCTTCAGCAAAATTTGCGTCGGTCACGATCTTCATTGCACCCATGGGGTTCTCCTTTTAGTCGGCTTTAACATAGTTGGTCGATAAAATTGCGGCTACGGGGCACCTTTATGAGGCGTCTTTATGAGCAAGGAATCGTTCTGCATCGAGGGCAGCCGAGCAACCTGTCCCAGCGGCGGTGATTGCTTGGCGGTAAGTGTGGTCCACCAGGTCACCGCATGCGAAAACCCCTGCAGCTGATGTGTGCGTGGATGGCGCTTCCACTTTGACATACCCTTCAAGGTCAAGTTCGACTTTGCCATGGAGCAGTTCAGACCGTGGGTCGTGACCAATTGCAATGAAGAGTCCGGTGATAGCCAGTTCCCGCTCGGCACCAGTTTCAGTGTCTCGCAACGTCACACCGGTCAACTTGGGATCGCCGTGTATGGCAGCAACCTCGCTGTTCCAAGCAACATGGATTTTCTCATTGGCCAATGCACGCTCTTGCATGATCTTGCTCCCCCGCAGCTCACCGCGACGGTGGACGAGGGTAACGGATCGTGCAAAACGAGTGAGGAAAGTTGCTTCCTCCAGTGCGGAGTCACCACCACCAACGACCGCAATGTCTTGGTCACGGAAGAAGAAACCGTCGCATGTTGCGCACCAAGAAACACCATGTCCGCTGAGACGCTTTTCATTTGGTAAACCCAATTCGCGGTAACCAGATCCCATGGCCAAAATGAGTGAGTGCGCTTGATGCACCATGCCCGAGCCATCTGTTACGGATTTGATGTCACCATCGACATTGATCTCAGTGATGTCGTCGGTGATTATTTCGGCCCCAAATCGGACTGCTTGTGCCCGCATGTTTTCCATCAATTGCGGACCCATGATCCCTGTTTCAAATCCAGGAAAGTTCTCAACTTCGGTGGTGTTCATGAGTGCTCCGCCTGCGGTGACCGCACCCTCAAATAGGAGGGGATTCAACTGGGCTCGAGCTGCATAGACAGCAGCCGTATAACCCGCTGGGCCAGACCCAATAATGATGACGTTACGAACTTCACTCAATGCAACCACTGCTTTCAGGACATGCACTCCGCGAGTGCCGAGGGGATTTCTACTCCAGCCTCAGTGTAGGCCAGTGGGGTTGTACATAGAAAATTTAGTTGAGGGATTGAGTCACGTGGCTGTATATGTCAAAAGGGATGGTTCCACAGTTGGGGCCCACGACCCAAATATCCAATACACCGAGATCGGGGGAATCTGCCTGGCTCTTGAGCATGGATGATCCGTACTCCAGGCGTTCATCTGGTGTGAGAAGTGCATTCATGCCTTCAACCATGACAACAGGAATAATGACGATTCCCGCATCTTTACCCATGAACGTGGCCCGATCCACCAATAGGGCCTGGGAGGTATCAGAGCGTGTGATTGCGGTGATGCAGTTGCGTAGCGCAATTTCACTCTCGGTCATGCCATCGGCTTTCTTAGGTGACATCTTCTTAAACGGCACTTTGAACATGTCCAAGGTAGAGGCCACACCTACATTTTTCAGAGACTCCATGACGGTGGTCCCCAGGTTATCGGGCCGGTAATCAGTTCCACTTTCCATCACATTCACGGCTGGAGGAACAAATCCTGCTTGGACGATCCGAGGGCTGTTGCTGGAAGGACTCGAGGAAAGAGCCTCGACCGGTGGGGCGTCTGCAACGAGGACATCACCGTTTGAACCCGAATTATTTGGATCCGAATTGTTGAATACTGTCACGCCAATGCCTACGGCGAAAAGAGTCACACTGGCCGCGACGAGTCCACCGACCCAGCGACCTCCCATTACTCGACTATTGCGCTGGGATCTGGCGAGAGAAATATCGATGACTTCAGTGGTGGAAGTGCCGGCATCCACGCTACCAATGCGATCGGCCGCCTCGAGGGAAATATTGGTCTGAAGCTGCTCCCAGAGGTCCTCTGGCATGGGTGTGATCGGCTCGGCGTTGAGTGAGTGACCAAATGAGCGTAGTGCGGCACGTAATTCAGGCTGATCACTTGGATCATCAAAGTCATTCGCCATCGACGTGGGCACCTCCTCTCGTGCTTGTGACGGTATCGGTGGGGTCTTGGTTCCGCAGGTGGGCAAGACGTTCGGCCAATTTCACGCGGCCACGACTACACCGGCTCTTTACCGTGCCAGGTGGACACCCCAATTCGGCGGCCGCGGCCTCCACGGAATATCCCTCGACATCAACGAGAACTACTGCATTGCGCTGGTCCTCGGGCAATTCGGCCAAGGCTGCAGAGATTTCCAACATGGTTTCACGTTCATCCATATGATCACGGGGATCCTGGATCTCAACCCCGTTGTCATCATTGTGGTCGGGTAACGCAACCGTGGGGCGTACTTTTCGCCGGCGCATGCGATCCAAACTGGCGTTTACCACGATTCGGTGGAGCCAAGTTGTGACTGCGGCGTCTCCACGGTATTGATCCGCTCGACGAAATGCGGAAATCAGCGCATCTTGAACTGAGTCTGCTGCCTCTTCAGGATCCCCAGTGGTTCGAAGTGCCACGGACCATAAGCGGTCCTTGTGTCGCGCCACCAGAACATTGAAAGCCTGGGGGTCCCCATTGATGTGCGCGGTCAGCAACTCACGATCTGTGAGCTCGACCAATGGGGCTTGGGACACCACCCAAGCCTAATGAATTCGGCTGGGGGATTACCGATGGCAGCGCGAGAAAAATCGGCATGCTGGATCAATCCGTCGTGGGTGTCCCGAAAACGGTGACATCGGAAATACCGCCCTGGTACTTGGTGCCATTCTGAGTTGGGGGTATTCCCGTGAGCCATACAAGTACGTACCTGCCAGTAACGGGACGAGGTGCCCGCAAATCGATCTGTGGTCCAGCGTTGTCAATACTGACCAGTTTGGTCCAGAGATCGGGATCGGCTTGAATGTCCTCTGAGACACGCACTTGAATGTCGGTTCCAAACCCAACCAAACTGAGTGAAACACCCTGGACCGACAGACTCTCACCAAGATCAACAATCAGGCCTACACCACCCTTGTTGCCCAATGTTCGTGTTGGGTAGGTCTTGGTGGTCCAGGCACTGACCAGATCGCCATCAATGGCCAAGGCTGAAATTTTGTTTTTTTCGGTGCCGTCGATGCCTCCATTTTTCCCGAAAGGGTCAAATGACCGAGAATCGATAATGGGAATGGATCCCTCTGCGTCATCAATCTGCACCTCAACAAATGGCCGGGCTGGGCTGGTGAGCAACTCCTGCGCATCGGTCCCGGTGCCATCAATAGATTCATCGCCATTCGCCGAGGAGCTATCTGACGACAACATGGTGGACCCGACAAAACCGAGTGCGACGACAATCGCAATGCCCACCAGAGTTGCAATGCCGCGCTTAACGTAGGTCATTGGCGTGTTGGGAGTTGTGATGATGGGCCCACGAACCGTGGTGGAACTCACCGGTGTCACATAATCCTTGGCAGATGCGATTGCATTGGCAAAGCCGAGAGAATCCTGAATTCGGGTGGCCCCTCGAGGCTTGTGAACACCGATCACACTGCGCCCAACGACCTCATCAATAGCGCGCGGAATCCCTGCCTTAATACTGGAGGGGAGGGGTACGTCCTTACCCGCTTTGGGTGTGAAGGGAATGGGTAAGGGTGCTGGATGATCCACACTATTAACGGGATACGGCCATAGGCCCGTGCTGAAGCAATAGAGCAATGATCCAAGTCCATCAACGTCGCGCCGCACACCATCTTGGGTGTCAACTGATTTTTCGCGAGGGAAGAGCGGGCCAAATAATGCGTAATCGACAGCAAGTCCGCGAATTGCAATCTCGCGCGACTCAGTGATAAAAACGCAGGATGGACGCAGACGACCGTGTTCCAAATTTACCGTGAGTGCAGCATTAAGTGCCCAGGCAACATTGGAAACGTAATCCAAGGACTCTTCAGAATCAAAAGGTGAGTCCCCGCGTTCAAGCAAAGATTGGGATAACGACTTCCCAGTGCTCCACTCACTGATCACCGCGGTGTAGGCGGGATCATCAAAGGTGGCAGAGATGCTTAGAACATCGAGTAAACGAAGCAGTCGTCGATCCTCTGCGCGAGCTGCCGCTTGGGCGGCGCCAAGCACCGCGGAAATGCGGGCATCCTCTGAGCGAATTAGTCGAATGGACACCGAGCGTTCAAGAATCTCGTCACGGCCTCGCCACAATTGCACGGGAAATTGATCCTCCGCTGCTGGTGGGTGCTCGGAAATCAACTCCAGAAGCGTATAGCGACTCAATTGTGTGCCGCTGGCGATCATGCTTTCACCTTATGCCCAAACTTGGCCGCGATGGTGCGTTGAGCAATGCCAATTTCCTCAACCCGCAAAGCCCAGGATGCAAGTAGATAAACAAGCACACCCACAATGCTCGCAATGACTATTTGCACGAGGACAAGCAATTTATTGGAGTAATCAAGGGCGCTATTCGGACCATAAAGAAAGTTGCGAGTTATACCGGATGCAGCGAACATGGACAGTGTGGCAATGATTCCTGCTACTCCCATGCGGGCAATCACGAACACGGTTCGTCCCGATTGCATACCACCCAGGCGTCGAGCCAATACAACCCAAGAAACAATCAACGCTACCCAGTAAGAGGCTGAATAGCACAGCGCGATGAAGGCAATTTGGTCTCCACCGCCAGATATAGCTCCACTTGCTGGTACTAGGAGTATGAGCAAAATAGCTGAGAAAATTACCGTGAGAATAAATGGTGTCCGAGTGTCCTCCAAGGCGTAATAGCCTCGCAGTAGGACATAAAAAAGTGTGAAGGGCACAAGGCCCAGCATGAAAATGGAGATAACTAGACCGAGTAACTCCGCCTGGGCCGTTGTCGCCGCGCCATAACCAAAAAGTAGAACCGCGACACCGACACCTGAAACAAACAGAATCGCAGTCACAGGAATGACGAGGAATGACACCAGGCGCATTGCGCCGGAAACGTCACGTCCGGCTTGCGCGAGTTTGCCCGCATGCGCAACGCGACTCA
>Ga0181553_10000719_pt1 | contig 29208 bp, 31 predicted proteins | sample 011ome_17_FD_133753 | JGI IMG/M metagenome (GOLD analysis project Ga0181553, IMG submission 133753) | Coastal salt marsh microbial communities from the Groves Creek Marsh, Skidaway Island, Georgia - 011502XT metaG (megahit assembly) | ecosystem: Environmental > Aquatic > Marine > Intertidal...
AACAAAAGAGAACAAATGAACTCTTGGAAAAGAACAATAGACTCTTGCAAAAAATAATTGATTTGCTAGAATCAAAAAACAAAAATGAACAACCAGTCAAACTTGAATCTAAAGTCCGAGGATTTCAAAATATTCCTCAAAAGTCTATCGAAGATAAGTGATACCTCAATTTTGGAGGTTAGTTCAGATGAAATATACTCTATCGCCGCATCTGAGGATAGAGCAATGTTTCTTTGGGCAACATTGTCTGGAGAGTTTGATTTAGAGACTTCACTCAATTTACCATCAATTTCTAAAATGTGTAAATTGATAGATTTGTCTTCGACAAGTGATATCAAATTCAATTTGAATGGTAATCGTTTAGAATATAAATCAAAAACAATAAAATTCAAATATCATCTATACGATGATGGTATTTTGACAAAACCGAAGGTCACATTGTCAAAAATAAAAGCACTTAAATTTGACTATGAGTTTGATGTGAGTAGGTCTTTCATAAAGACCTTATTAGCTAATTGTAGTGTTTTTAAAGATACCAACAAATTATACATTTACACTGAAGATGGTCACTTAGTTTGGTCCCTTGCTGACAAAACAATAAAAAATACAGACACCTTGACCATTATTGGTGAAGATGTTGATTTCGAAATGGATGATTTTATTTTGAATCTGGACAATGTCAGGTTGATTGATTTCGGAGATTCTGATTTCGCAACATTCGAAGTGTCGAAAAACGGAATGGGTAAAATATCCATCGATTCAAATAATATTCAATTAAACTATATAGTTAGTTCGCTGACAAAATGAGAGATATGACATATAAAAATAAAATCACAACACTTAGTTATTTCATTAAAAGATTAAGAGATTCTGGCTTTGTAACAATAAAACTTTTCAAGGATTATGGAATCCTTGATCCCAGAAAGTGGACCGTCATGGTAGATCCGGGTGGTGGTTCTGTGATAATCACTTGCTATGAAAATAAGGAGGATAAGGGTGATGTTGTCTTTGAATTCAATGACGGGGGTAATAAATTCCTTAAAACGTTCAACCTCAAAACCAAATCCATGGAAGTCATCATAACCAATTTAATAGAACGAGGTATATCACAAAAAACAGATGATTGCTCTTTTGAGAAGAAAGAGTAAATATTTGTATGGACAATGAGGAAATCCCTGACGACTTCACCGAAGAAGAAATTACAAATATTCTTAGGGATGCATTGACCACAAGATTAAAAGAAAAAAGAAAAATACCGAACAAGGTTCAGATAAATAAAGCGATGATCTCAACTTTGGGAGAGTTTCTGACTTGTTTCAAATTGATTGGTTATGATTTGGATGGGAATCCTGTGAATTTTACTGTTTACAAAGAGAAAATAGAAAAATCAGCGTTGGATAATCTTTTCATGGAGCAGGTTCAAAATTTCATGAATGATAGATTGGGATGATTAAATTTTCAAAAAAATCTGTAGAGTTCGGAAATACTTATGGTGTTCTTGATGGACAATATAAGGGACATACTCTAATGTTTATAAAAAAGATCGGGGATCTTTATGGTTTTTGTGATATTTTTGACGGGAAGATGGATGCGAGATGGATCTCAAAAAAGGACTTTGATTTCGGAGTTAAACATGGTATAATCGAATTGGTAAATCCACAACCATCGAAAGCTGAAAAAAATGAAATTGAAAAAATTACCAAAGCTAAATTCAACAAACAAAAGGAGCTTTGATTTCGACTTACCGAGAGATTATGTAATTTCGAAATTTTATGAATTTGGTCATAGAGTAACCCACAACAAATCCACAGGAAAATACAACTCATGTTGCCCAATTTGTAGAGAAGGCACGTCTTGGGGGAGAAAAAAAAGATGTTGGTATGATCCGGATGGTAGTAATATATGCTGCTATAATTGTGGAAGTAGTCTATCCACATATAACTGGATAAGAGAAGTGTCGGGGATGTCGCATAAGGAATTGTGCGATGATATGGGTAAGGGAGACTTCGGATATACTCCAATTTTATTGGAAGAAGATGCTCCACAATTGAAGGTTGAAACGTTACCTATCGATTCTATAAATTTATTTGACCCAACACAAGTCAAATATTATGAAAACAATTCGAAGGTAAAATACGCCTTGGATTATATAAAGAGACGCAGGCTGGACGTTGCTGTTAATCGCCCTCATGCCCTCTACATCAGCTTGAAGGACAAGTTTCAGGGTGATCGCTTAGTGATACCTTTCAAGGACGAGGAGGGGGATATTGTGTTCTACCAAACCCGCACTCTATTCAACACAGACGAAAGGCCCAGTTATCTATCCAAGGTGAATTCTGATAAGACATTATACGGAATCGATAATATAGATCCCAATTTAGACACTGTGTTTTTATTCGAGGGTCCGATAGATTCGTTCTTTATAAAAAACGGATTGGGTGTGGCAGGGATTAACGCTGCCAAAGAGTTTACATTGACAAAAACACAGAAGAGTCAAATGGATTCTTTGGGACTGTTTAATAAGATATGGTTTTTAGATTCTCAATGGGTTGATAAAACAGCCAGAGAGAAAACGTTAAGCCTGTTGGAGTCTGGTGAATGTGTATTCATATGGCCAGAAAAATGGGGAAAGTATTACAAGGATCTCAATGAGCTTTGTGTGGATAAGGATCTCAATCAGGTGTCTCCCGAATGGGCAAAGAAAAACAGCACCTGTGGTAAGGGTGCTGTTTTAAAGTTTAAGATGTTGTTTGCGAATCTCTGATTCCAATTTCAAACATATTTATATCTAGCATTTGATGTCTGTGCCATGAATCCTAAGAAGTTCTGATGTAGAGATGCTAAATCTGAAGCAACGCGACTGATTTTTGTTTGTTGCGATTGTTTCATTTTATCCATCACAGTGTCCGGTTCAGCAGCAGCAAGACGTGATTGAATGGAATTAGGATCTTCACTGTTAAGAAATGATAAAAATGATTCAATTTCTGTAATCCAAGATTGTAGTTCATCGATTGTTTGTTGATTTTTTTGTGACATTGCATCTGCAACTTGTTTCGATGTCTTATCAACCACGGTATTGGTATCCGGGGTGAGATCAACGCCGAAGTCTTCTGGATCGGTTCCATCATCCAAAGATGCTTCCATGGCTTTTCTTTCCAAATCGCGGGTGTCCTCGCGTAAGAGTCTTATAAATTCCTTGGCAAATAGGTTGCTCATATAGTATATTTAGCTATTCGGGTTAAATAATTCTATGCCAGCTAAAGGAGAAAGCCCCTATTCGACCAAATTCGCGTCCCCAGATATCGACCACGATTTAGATCCATCCTCACAAATGAAGAAGTATAAAAAAGAGGAGAGGGAGACCCATGCTGGTCCAAATGCATTACCATATGAAATGCAAAATCTTCCAACCTATTTTGGTCAGATGGTGGATTCTGGTATGCAGGCAGCGAAAACAATAGAAGATATCCTAAAAACCAAAGACGTTAAGAATAAGAAGGAACTCCTCAAGCTTAAAAAGAACACAGAGAAGATGGTATTGTATCTTATGCAGAACGTTGACTATGTTTTAGAGAAATATACCATCGGAGCGAAGCATGTGATGGATGACATCGAGGATGAAAAGATGGAAGACGAGCTATATTGAGCTTGATTTCTCCATTCTGGGGGTATATAATACATGAGATGACTACAATTTGGAAAAAAAGAGCGATTCTTTTGGGTGTTTGGGTATTTTTGATCATATTGCTCACAATTATCGGATATTTCGCAATTGCACCTTGGTTTTTGGTAATTTTCCCCATATTGCTTTGCATACCAGCAGGTATATTCACATTTTTGTTCTTAAAGGATTCAAATCCAGAGGAGGATGAAGAAATCCAGAAGCTTTTGACCACTATTTTTGATCTTGAGACCATTAATGAAGAACAAACAAGGGTTATCAAGGATTATGAGGATATCTTTGATACCCAATTGGTGGAATTGCCATGTGTTTGCGGTGGAAATACCTTTAAGGGGCTATTTTCTCCAAATACCGAGAACGAAGTTCAGTGTGAAAAATGTAAAAATAACTATCGAGTGACAATAAATTACGACACTGTTCTACTTTCAGAACCCATGGACCAAAAAATAATTGATAAAACACTTGGAGACATTTAAGTTGTATGAAAAATTATACAAAGGTTCAGAAAATGGAGATTGTCAAAGAATATGATCGTCTGGTGAGTGTAAAATGCGACATTTGTGGTGATATAACGAAAAATGATTGGAAAGAATCATGTTATGACGCTTTTGATTATTCCTTTTGGGCAAAAACCGGGTCTAATTATCCAGAAGGTGGGTCTGGTGAGGAAGTGTCTATAGATATTTGTCCAAAATGCATCATAGGTAAACTCATTCCTTGGGTGAAATCATTTGGTGGAGAACCAACTATTAAGGAATGGGATTGGTGATATGTCTAAAAAGAAAAACAAGAAATTCGAACAATGGAACAATTGTTGTAAAAACGAACAATTAGTCTCTTGGGATTGTTTTTGTAGTTGGGGGTGCGATTGCTGCGATTTATCTTGGGAATGCCCGACATGTGGTTGGAAATATACGGATAATCAAATCAAATCATGGATTAAAATGATTAAACACTAAGATAAACTGATACAAATTATGACAGTGAGCATAGAACGTGGGGATGGGTCTGTTGAGGAAATGAGTTCTACAGAATTTACTAGATGGGCATGTTTAATTGAGGCTTTTGATATTATTAAACAAAAGGCAGACGATTTGGGGGTGAATAATGTAGATTTACTCATAAAACCAGCGGCCATAGAAAAATACATGGAGGAAAGATGGTTATCGATGAAACATGACGTAGAATGTGAGATTAAAATGGGATCGCTGTAAAATCACCCAGCCAAATTTCATCCCATAACTTCTTTAAAGTGTTCATCCAGTTCATCGGTATCTAAACCAAGCTCTGTGAACCCAATTAGGTAATTTTGATATCTTTCCTTTAAATCATTGGGATAAGAAATTCCATTAGGTCTATCGAATCTATGTAACCATCTTAAAAACGGCAAGCATAGGGTCTTCTTACCAATTTTACGAAATTTTTCGTGGATATAACCCTCTTCCCCACCAAATCCCCTAAACTCTTTATTGAAACCCACCCATGAATCTTTTCTACATGAAAAGAGACCCATACCCTGTGCTGGTATTTCAAAAGGGTCGGCGTTTTTATCCAATCCACGGGGATCTGTCCCCCATTGCCCCCACATATACCCAGACCATTTCAGATCGAAGTGAGTTGATATATTTTCTAAGTCATCGTAGACTAGTGGACCTTGTAAAAGATTACCAAAATCCTTTCCAGAATCGTAAAAATCTATTAGTTTTCGAATCGCCCCAGATTCTACAAGAACATGGCTATCTATACATAAGACATATGGGGTATCCGCTAATTCAAAGACTTTGTTTTTAATAGTCGTTGATTTGTATTTTGTAAATGGGAGATATTGTAGAGGTTCTTTGATACGAGTAGTGAAATTTTGCACACATTTCCCGTGATTGCTGGTTGGGTTATTGTCTATAATAACGAATTCGATATCATCCAAAATCTCTGGATGATTCATACGAATATTTTGTATCGTGAAATACAATCCATCGTAATCATCGTGAGTTGCCATCCCAATGGTTAGTTTTCTCATAAAACTAATTATCAGAAATTTAAATAAAGGCAAGCATCATCACATTTTTTGTTCACAACTGTTGGGGTTGGAGTAGTTGTGGTTGTGGTTCTTGGTGGAGATGTAGTTGTAGTTGTAGTTGTGGGTGCCTGTGTGGTGAGTATTGTCTCAATTTTCGTTAATGGAGAACTCGGAGGTGGCACCTTAGTTGTCACCACAACAATCGCAGACGGGGGCAGCGTGTTGGGTGGTGGGATTATTATGATCGGAGGGTTTGGAGGGGTTGTGTCTGGTGGTGGAAGACACGGTGAGCATGTTGTGGAACCGTCCGGTGGCGTAGTGGTGGATGTGGTGCTTGTGGATGTAGTAGTCGATGTACTAGTAGATGTGCTACTAGTACTAGTATAAGTAGGAAAAGATGTTGTCCCTTCAATCATATTAAACAGGTATCGCTGTTATTCCAGATATCGTAGTATATGTGTTGCTATGTGGAGTGATTGGTTGATAATCCAAAGTCTCATAAGTAGGATCGCTCACACATCCTTGAGTGTGGAAATTTTTGAACCATAATGTGGACGGTGTTATGCTAACGGATGATATAGGGGATGAGAATGCGAATGCTGGGTATAAGGCGGTGTTGTTCGCGATATCCAGATTCGATAATTTGACGGTTGTTAAATTTTTATATTCTGTATTTGCGTTTCTATAGTCGATGTACAATTTATTTCCATTACTGAGCCTGAATCTCAATGTTTGGTAACTTTTAACGGAGGATGAAAGGAAAAATGAAGTATCTAACGCCGAAAGAGCTTCATTAAAAATTAAATTTTTGCCCTGTCTAATGATTAGACTGTTTTTCTTCACACCATTTACTGATACCCCGTCGTTATACGAGTTCGAAAGAGCAAAATATCCAGTGGAATCGAATGCTATCCCCAAGAATCCGGAATTTATATATGTAGAAGCGGAGAGGTCGTCGTATAATATGGATTCCCCACCTTCCGTTGATATAATTTCAGAATCCTCACTTAAAAGATAGTCATATGTTCCATAAACGTTGTAAAGATATCCCAAATATTGGCCCGGTAATGAGGATAAGAGTATTTCGCTGTTGCTCAGGTATGTGCAAAACCCATGCTGCGTCCCGGTTAACGCATATGTGAAGCTCCAAACAATATCCCAATGAGAATTGTAAGCTTTTTTTGGATCGAGAAAGCCGAAAAATTTAGCACTCGGAGCCAAATATATGTTTGATGGTGCGGACATTAGTAATCAATTGTAAGTGTAACATTTGCGTCTCTAGTCACACCGTTACTACTTAAAACTTTTACTAAACAAGAAGAAACTGATACGGAATCGACCCTAGCGACACAATCCAAAGCATCCAACCCGAAAATTTGGACGTGTGGTATAATATTTGCGTTTTTAAGTGCTGGAAAATAAAAAATATAATCACCAGCAGATAGTTTAGTTACTGATGTAATCCCTCTCGAATAATTTAGCCCAGTTCCACTCAATCCACTATATTTTGCGAATAGTTGATTTGACTGAATCACCAAATTCGATGACAATGGATTTATCGGTTTATCAAACACATCCACACCATCCACAAATCCCAACAATCCACTTGATACTGTAATCGTTTTAGTGGATACTGACTTGAATGGTATATTTGCAGACAATGTGATTTTTCCAGAATCCAATATCACTGGACCTTCGACCAAATCTTCCGATAGCGAATAACTAGACAACGCATTTAGAGATATCTTATTATTTTCTATTTTGATGTAGGAATCGTTTGAAGAATAAATCCCACCAATAGGTTCCCAACTTGATAATTGATTAGCTGTCGTATATTTTAGACGATAGAGAGTGTCTTTATCGGTATCATACGCTAAATCTCCAATAACAGAACTCGTATATGTTATTGGGGATGCGTTTGTAGAACCTTGAAATACATTACCAGCGACAACACCACCACTCAAAAATCCATTACCAACATAAAGTCTATACGTGTCAGTAGTGAATACGGGTTCTCCCAAGGAAGGGATTATATACCTCCTATCATTGTCAGATCCTTGTCGAAAGACAAGTTTCCATATGGTGTTCTGAAAAATTTCCATGATATTACTTAGTATTTAAAAATCGGGATAGCAAATCTAGAAGATATAACATCTCCATCTCTTGTAGTAGTATTTCCCTCAAAAGTAATAAACCCAGCGGATGATAAATTGATCACTGTGACCCCATCTGAGGAGATGGCGCTGAATTTGGTTATGTTTCCCGTTCCATCATAATAAGAAGTTGGGCTTCCGTTGAATAAGGTCGATAAAGTGTTTGTTATATTATAAGATCCTGATGGAGAATCCCCTTGTAGTATCCCTTGTATCCCAGATTCTACACTCGAAACTCTTCCATATTGGTCGACGTTGATCTTGTTCCATTCATTTGAAGATGGGGTGGTTATTGAGGAGAGTGATATAACACCATCATCAGTTTTTGTGATGGTTGAGTTATCAACATCAACCAAAACAGAAGATAAGGATGCTGATAAAGAATTATATACTAAACCACTTCCAAAAACAGATGGTTTGAAAGATATTACACCGCTATTCTTTTGGATCGTTTTATTATCGACATCTATCAATGTAGTTGTTATAATCTCGTCAACTATATTGATGTTTAGACCACTTCCAAACCAATAGGTTTGTAAATCGGAAAAATTTAGGACTACTGGCGCTGCCGACAGACTCAATTTATTTCCGTCAAAAATAAAATAATCAGTGTTGATATCTATCGAGATTTTGTCGTTAGATCCACCTCTCAATCCTGATCCTAAAGCTGAATTTGAAATTTCCCTTTCGTCTATACCACTTTCTTTAATGGATAATTGGTTGGATGATAATTCCAGAGATTTGGAATTAAAATCCAATTGCAGAATCCCGGAGTCTATCTTCACTCCATTCGAAATCGTTGAAGATTTTAAATAAGAAGATGATATGCTGTCGGGTATAACGCTGAGAGTGTTATACTGAGTATATGTAAAAATACTATTATCTATTTTTAGAGAAACATCGCTCCAAGAATTTATATTAGAATAATCCGTCGCCGTCAACTGATAAAATTTATTATTACAATAAACTGCGTCACCAATTTCACCCACGGTATTGGATAAGGAATAATAATTGGTCAAGGGGGGATGTATTTTAGATCCGATTACAGATTCGGTGTTAGGTGTTCCGTTTCCAACATACAATCGATGAGTATCCGTCGTATAGACTGGTTCCCCTTGGTCATATGTTACAGATCCCCTAGAAGAGTTAGCACCTCTCCTAAACTTTACTTTTGAAATTTCGATATTAGGCATATATATTAGTATCCGTAAGCTTCAACTGAAATATCCCATTTGATTGGTAAATATGACGCATTATTATCAATTATATCATCTTTAAGATAAACCAGTGGAGTCCCTGTTCCATCTTGGTTCAAATCACCTATTGCTACATTACATTGCACACCGATCCTTGTTCCGTCTTTGGGATAATAAACACATCTATGCCCATAGGGATCGTATAATTTAGAACCATTATCTAATATTGGATTTCTCGAAGCTCTGATCCTAACGGCACGAGCAGGGTTAGCATCTTCAATTGGTTCTAAAAATAATATTGCTGACTTTGCACCAATTGGAACCAATGGATCACCATTCAAATTATTTAACAATGATAGCGGTAGCCAATCTTCAGTTATTTCCTTTCCGGAAGCAACTTTAGTAGCAGGGTTGTTTACCAGTTGAGTTTTTGTTATCAATTTTGGATCGTTAATATAATCAATTTCTTTGATCTTAGTGACAAGACCTTTAGAATTTACATCAATGTAGTCGATAGATTTGTAGCGATCAGCGGGGTTTGGACTCAAATCAGAAAGATATGATCCAGAAAGAGACGTGGTGTAACCCAATGATCCGCTTGTTTCTTGTATGACGATAGAACCCACAGAACCAGTTGTAGAAGGATATCCTTGCGTTCCAACCTTTAAATTAGATGCCGATAATTGACCAGATACAGTCGCACCATTCCCATTACGACCTATGGATAGGGATGACGTATTACCCAATCCATCATAGACGGGAGTTTTTCCAGATGATGGTATCTCTCCCTCTGAGTGAAGAATGCCTGTGTATGAATCGGCTATTAACTTGCCCTGAAATGTACTCATAACAATATTTACCCGACCTGTATATTTTTCAAGTTTTTGGTAATAATTTTGACTGGATTTGTGTAATCAGAAGCAAAATCCTTTGCAACATTACAACATTGGCGGTTTCATTGCCATTCATATAAAGATTCTCTGTCTCCAACACAAAATCCTCAATTTTATCCAAAATAATCCCTCTTTCCTTTAACGTAAATGAACTGGAAGATTGATTGAATAGATTGAGAGTGTCCTTCAATATATTAGAAATCATTAAATTGAAAGATAATCCTAATGAATGCTTTGCAGTATCGACACCAGAGTAATATTTACTGAGACCCATCGGAACAAAGCTTAGGTATTGGTCAGACATACTTTGATTCAGGACATAAATTCTTCCAATATTATGTAATATTGCATACATTTTATCATCTTTGAATAATGTTGAGACAGCTAGGTTATTGTATTGATTGGAGTCTCCGAATAACCCTTCCCATAGAACCATAAAGAAATTCCAAACCTGATCAGTTGTATCCCACACATATTTTGTGAAATCATAGTTGAGATCGTTTAAATCTAATCTACCGCAGGGATATTCAGGAGCAGAGATGCATCTGTATTGAAATTCTTTACCATTTCTTACGGATATTAGATTGGAGTCATTGTAAACGAAGCTTATGTTTTGTATATCAGACTTCTCCAAACCGTATAACGCATAATCTTCAGACGACAAATCTTCCGAGTCTATAAACGATACCCGATAATCGCCGTTTTGCTTGTATAATATGGTAATGTAGTCATCAACATCGCGTATATCGAGATCTACTACATTAGAAATGTTATAATTCGAGAGATCGATACTTTTTATTAAATCCAAAGAATATTTATTATATAATTTGAGTATGTTTTCTTCTAATATGGTTCTGTAATTATATCCAAATTTGACATATTCCACATTATTGGGGTTTGTTGTTGTGTATTTTGTATCGAATGTTACGAAAAGTTCATCGAAAGCAATATCAGTCGTGTCCCATATATATTCCTTAGTGGTTGATTTATATGGTAAATTTATCAAATCTTCTAATATCAATTTATCACAATCGTAATAGTTGGATGCATCGTAAATGGATATATCATCGTTCCTGACAATATAAAATTTGTTATTTTGTTGATCGTGAAATATTTTATGTATGACATTATAATATGGGGAGTTTTTGATATTTTGAGTGATTTCCAACCCTTCACTGCTTATAAAATTCCCGACAAATGTGTAAAGACCCTCATCGTCAGCACATATATATTTGAAATTGTCTGAAGAATCGACTAAAAATGTCGATGTATGTATCTTGTCTAAAAATTTGAAATTATTGGTTTGGGAAAACGGAATAATATTGCTTATATCATATTTCGGCACTATACTATTCAGATTTTCTTCTGAAATCGAGGATAATCCGAAGAAGTGTCCTCCAGTCTCTTCAAATTTGAAGATGGTTGGTCTTTGGATTATCAAATTCCTGAAACATGTTAAATTGTTTTTATCAACAGCACCCAACATATTAGACAAGCCTTGTTTATTGAGGATATCGAATGAATTTGAGTAATAATTTACTATGGGTGAGACATGACGATATGTTGTGTCGAATTCAATTTTGTTTGAATAGATTTGAGACACATTGTTGTTTTTAGACGACAGGAGTTCGCTTTCGGTTGTTTTCTTGCGTCCAGTATAAGGGAGATTGTCCGTTATATTGAAATATCCAACATAATCCACGCCATCTAGTGTAAAGGCGTCTCCTGATGTGTGTTTGAAATAGCTTTTCATTTAAAATTAACGAATTCTATGTTGTTGATATCCACATTTGCAGGGATATGAGATTTAATGTTATTTCTTATATGATTATCCAGATCATTCAAAATATCACCATTCGAAATATTTAAGTTTTTCACCAATACGTTCACACTGTTGGATTTAAACGAGGATGAATCGCATATACTTTGCAGTAAGTCAATGTCATCACAATTGTTTCTCATTCCAGATGGTAAAGTTATAACGATTGGATCTATAACCGTTTTATTATTTAAGAGATATGATGTAAACGCCAATGAAGGTTCTGTGTATTTATCTGATATATTTAAATTACTGATTTTAGTATTTGGTGTCAATAAATTACTCTCCTCATTACCGATTCTGAAGTAAAAATCACCAAATAGGATTTTTTTTATCAGAAATTGGTAATTTGGTATGGTGAAATTATCGATTATTTTGTCATTTAAGAAAAAATAACCGGGATTCTTCTTGGTATCTACAGAAACACATATGAAATTGTTTTTTAATTTCGTGTATTTCGATGTAATGAGTCGATTATACCACTGACCACTTAAACCAAATGTCGTAGCATCATATAAGTTAAGTTCTATAGATATACCATCCCCACTTTTGGTGATTTTCAAACCACCATTTATAGAATTTCTGTCACTTTCGATTATCCAGTCACTAGAATCTCCTAGAAAATTAAAGCTAAGTGTGAGTTCTCCTGATTGGTTTATGTTTTTGAAATAATTCGTCGTATCAGAGTTGGTAAGAGTTGTATAGCATGGTGATGTAACGGACTTTTCCAAAGTATTTGAATAATTTTGGAGATTTATTCTTTCATATCTATATTTTTGATTAGGACGAAATGAAAGATCACTCACTTTATCAAAAATTTTCTTTTTTGATACATTATCACGAATTCCATTGTAATTTTGATCAATTAATTTCTCGATATAATCCTCATATGTCGAATCGAATATTGGACTTGAGCTTAGGGCATCAGCTTTTTCGATTAAATCGGGATAATAGTATCTATCGATCCAGATTTTCTCATCTGAGAAGGGAGAACCGCTCAACCATGTACACAATAAATGTTGACCATTTTGATTTAAAGTCACATCATCCGATAAATGATATACCTTATCAGCATATTCTGGTGTCGTATAAGAAAATGATCCACTATCCACGAATTTGGTATCATTGATATTAATACATTCAAATGGATTCATCGATGATGGTGATATGAAATCATTAAAACCGGGCAATATATTATAATATTGATTATAAAAAACGTAATTTAGGACCAAATCAGTGCTTTCCTCCTCCTTTACGTTCTCCGCAATAGAAGTATAATTTCTTAAATCGTTGGTATAACTCGAATAATCCTTGGAAGATATCAAATTATTCCCAGCAGATGATACATCATTGGAGAGTAATTGGTTTTTGAGTATTAAAATATTGTCGATTTCGTTATTGCTCGAATAGTTTCTATATATTAGGTAGTTATTGTTTAACCCAAACTCGCTTTTGTCCACATCAACATTATTCTCATCATTGTATGTGATGGAATTGAAATTTAGGGAGGTCTTGGGATCTATGTATAAACTTTTAGATAATTTGAATGGATTGGATAGATAACTAGCGAAATCATCCTCCAATACTGGAATCGCTTTTAAACCGTTTCCAGATTTGGTTATCAGATAATTGCCCGTTTCTGTTTCTTTAATGAGAATAATGTAATTATTTCTCTCCGAATAGAGATATTTGAAGTCTTGGGCATCAATACTGGGACTAAAATCGAGTAATGTCTCTTTAACAAAGACAATGTTCAATTCATTATCCATACACATATAATACTTGATGTAATTCTTGGTGTAAAAGATATTACAATAGTTGTTATCATCGACTTTAAACGTAAAATCGGTGAACTCGCTTTGCTCATTTGTGAAAATTCCAACACCATAATCCTTATGGTCGTTATATCTATTAATCAATGCGTAAGGTCTTGAAGATATATCAGAATATGATAAGAATTCTGAACCGTATTTGATGTATCCGAATACATCGATAGCTTTTAATCTAGCATTGTCATAATCCACTATATCAGACAACTTACAATTGTTGGTTAAATAGAAATTTGTATAACTTTTCACCTTAAAGTCGTTTATACCCGACAGAGCAGACGAAAAGTTTATCGAGTAATTACCGGGGTAATATCTTTTGAATTGTTTGTATCCAAAATATGATGTACCAGAGGATAATTGTCGAGAACTGTAAGATGATAAGCTGTTTATATTATAAACCACATTATTTATTTAATCGGAAAGCTCCACCACATATTTTCCAATATGGGTAATGAATTGATATTCGGAAGAATTTGCAGATATTGGTAATATGTTGCAGTTATAGGTTTTTAAATCGTAAATGGATTCAAAATAATCATATGATCTAATTGCTATAGGTATAATAAACCATCCAACATCACCGTTTGAATAATTTACTGAAATTTGCGCGGTTAAATTTTTGTAAAGTGCAGTAGATGAGGGGAAATAGTCCTTTTCATAAATTTTGGTCAAGAGTGGACTAACACGGAATATATTCACCTGATCTCTACTATTCACGAATATATCATTATCATATAATTCGCTATTACCATCACCCCAATCAACCTTTAAATTGATCGGTATAATTTTTTCACTTAAATTGCTGATATCTATACGTAGTTTCGTATAATCTTCAAAATTAAGAACATCAACGATGTGTGTATAGTCTGGTTTCGGAGAAGATAGTGTGAGTGTATAGCTATTCATATGATCAATTCGCTTTCAAATGTTGGTGAGGTGGATGATAAAAATACTTGAAGAGTCTCAGTATTATAGAAATCGTTGGATACATTATCATCAGAAAATTTGGTCAGTTTGTGAGTATAAAACTGCACGTTTGGATAAATTTTGAATATGTATGTGTGTAATCTTGGATAATTGTTTTGATCTTTCAATAAAAATGAAAAATTAAACAAATTATTTCTTGAATTGTAGGTAAAAACGGGACTGTCTAATGAAGTCGGTTTGACATTATTACCCGATACATTGAAAAAATCTGTAACATCAGATAAATTAAGAGGAAATATTTTACTATTTTGGAAATTCACCAAGTCAAATTTCCAAATCTCTGGATATATTTGAAAATTATTTCCAGAAACCTCTTCCGTGATAGTTCTACTTTTTATGTAAAATACATCATTTCCTATTTTAAATCTATTAGATAATTTATCAAAATAGTCGTTGGAATGTTCAATAACAACGCTTTCGCTTTTTGGGTCCACGATATTTCCAGAACTCATTGAAATTTTATCCACGATAAAATAATTATCAGTTTCTATAAAAATCACATCATTAGCAATTTCAAATCTAATCACATCATTATCTAATTGCTGCAATATATCATGTGAGTATTTTGACGAAAAATAAGGAAACGTATTTAGTAGACTATCTGTAGACTTTGTAATAGAATTTTTAACGAATATTGTCCCTGTTAGTGTGGGAACGATTGCAGAATTCGACTGAATTAAGGTCGTGGGGTTGTTTGTTGTTGGGATTAAGTCATAATTATCACTTGATATAGCTATGTCGAAATCATATTCAATAAATTGCCCACCATCCACAAGACCTATTGTTGATAATTTTGGATAATTTACCAATCTTGCTGTTAAAGATGGATTAGTATTGTCTAATAAGGCTCTTTGGAGAGGATTTGACGATGTGATGCCACTTTCGAGTAATTTGGTGTAATAGTATACACCATAATCTGTTTCGAAAGATGATAAGTCTGAGGAAATTGTTTCTATCAATGGATTTCCGGAATTGTCTAGAATATAGGCATTATCGTATATATTATAAACAGTTGGAAATTCTGACGGGGTTATCAATTCATTATATGGTGTGAAAAAACCACCGAAGAATGTTATCTCTGGGTCTGCTCGGTGCAAAAAGTTTGATGTGTTTGTAGATAATCCCGTTCTTATGGTCTCATTATAAGTGGTATCGTCGTAAGTGGTCTCTGGAAGATACGAAAATGAATATCCTTCATTGTATAGGTCATCGTAAAATGTATATCCATTGATTAATACATTATAAATCTTACTCTTGTCTATAAACTCCACATTTCCCCTGTAGTTGATGTCGTCTTTAAACAGTCCGAATAAATTACCATAAATGTCGTATTTTATATCATCAACATAACCCAAGTCAAAGACGTTTTCTAAATACTTGACTCGGTTTTGGTCGATTTTTGATACATAACCATAATATTTGGTGTCATTTGGGGTTGAGATTGGTTTATTGACTGCATTTCCAGACGAATAGTTCTTTTTTATAAAGGATTCGTCGACTGTAAATGTAAGAATATCTCCATTTGTCCCATATAAATTTGGATCTGGAAAATAGTATACTTTATTCGTTTCCAAATTCTCTAAATTAAAAGAATATGAAGAATTTTTCCCATCTATTAAAATTATAGAATTTTTTGAAGGGGTGAAGAACCCTTGTGATCTTGCACCTTTCAAATAGTCTAATTGAGACGTTGATGCTGTGGTTGGATACTCTCTATTTAAAAAATTTAGAACCTTATTATCAGCATCAAACAATTTTCCAGATACTAATTTGGATAAATTGTCCCCTGTAGAAAGGTAGTAAAAGTCCGTGGCTATATATTTTTCAGTTAATCCCCTCTTATTGTCTAAAAGGTCATCAATCTCTTTAAGATTTATCAATTCTTTAGAAAAACCTGCAAAGACTTCAGTTATTATCTCAGAATTGCTTTTTAAAAATATATCATACCCATAATCCAAATCCTTATTATCGTATAATTTCTCATCAGGGGATTGATTGTAATATAATTGATAGGAATCGTATAATTCCTCAATTTCTATCTCCAAATTGTTTTTTATGGATTCATAATCATATATGATTTTCCCACCACCAACATTTTTTAAATAAGACAACGTCAACTCTGTGATGGTCTTATTGGTCCCATAATTGGTACCCTTCAATTTGTTTCTGAGGGTGTTGTATTTTACGTCATTTCTCTTGTGATTATAGAATTTTGATAATTCTATTAGCTTTCTTCCATAAAAATTCAAAACAATATCCAGATCCAACGGGTCATTGAAATCTATTTTTGATAAGAATTTTTTCTCCTCCAATGTAGTATAATTCAGACTCAATTCCTTCAAGAAATCTCGGTATTTGTTTATAATTATATTCGATTCATCGGATTCTTTATTGTTTTTTATATAATTCCAACTTTTTAAATAGTAATTGTAATAATTCTGCAAAGAATCAGGTTCGAAAGATACTGTGATTATTTTAATGAAGGTTAAAAACGACAATGGATCTAGACTATCTAAAGCGTCTTGTGCTTTGACATTCGGATTGGTGATAGATTTTGGTATGTCAGGATACCCTAGTTGCAATGAAAGAGCCATTGCTATTATTTACTTACGGGACGTAAGGTTGATCAGTGACAGTAATTTTTCCGTTCTTATCTATTGTAAATGCATTTGTAGGATATTTTAAATCGACGGAAACATTGTCAATCTGGGCAACTTTAGTTATAAATTCTGTCAATGCCCCATGAAATTGAAAAATTTTTATTGCATCTGTTCCAAGACTGTCCACAATTTCTTGAGGATCAAATTTTCGATCATTCCATACCAAATCAATCCCATCTTTTTGAATTTTAACTAATTCGGAAAATGATCTTGAAGAAAAAATATTAATTTTTTTCTTAATATTTTCAAGTAATTGTTCTTTTGTTGGGGGGGATGTTGTAGGTTTGGTTATTTCTAAAATACTCATGTGTTTATTTAATAAAAATTATGCCAATAGCGGAATGGTGTAGTAGACACCATTGATCATTATTTTCAATCCGGATAGTGATGATGTGAGTGATTTACCGGGAACCACGCTGAGAGGAACTGTGGTAGAACCGATTGCGATGGTATTTTGAGCCGATGGGGTAGCACCATAACCCAAAGCAATGCATCCACTAAGAGATGGTGTTGATGGTGATGACGTGTTGGTGTTGTGACCGACGAATGTATTCAGATTAGATTGTATTCCTGTCCCAGAATTACTACCAATAAAAATGGAATTTGATGTAGTCGCACTTTGAGCGGCTGTACTACCAATAGCTATAACATTTGAAGATGCGGCACCACTACTAAAATTGGAGGCTGCACTAGACCCGATAACTATGATATCTGATATAGAACCATTAATACCAGCTTCTTCACATGCATAATCACCAATGGATATTATACTAGTCCCTAATCCACCATTTGAACATAAACTAAATCCTGAATTAGTTCCTATAGTTATTATATTGGACACGGTTCCACTTCCTGTTCCTACACCAGAACCCGAATTAGACCCCAAAGCAACTACATTATTGACATTTGCGAAATTATTAATACCAGAACCACTATACGGTCCTATAAATACACAGTCAGCTATGGTGCTTACACCGATGGTTCCTAAATTAATACCAGCACCGTAACCTATACCAACAACAGATTCGATAATCGAATCAACTCCATTCGATACGTCAGACCCGGCTGAATGACCAATAAATACAACCTCCGATACAGTAGAATCTCCATAACTACCCAGAGAATTACCAGCTTCTCTACCAATTAATACAGCGTTGTTTAAAGTTCCTATAGAGTTTGATGCCGCTATATTCTGGCCAGCCATATTACCGATAGAAATAACGTCTTGAAAATTAAGACCGGGTAATGTTAATTCGGCATTATTATTTGCCGAATAACCGATAGATATGACGTTGGACGCATTTGTCATCCACTCATTTGCCCTTTCACCAATCGCTATTACTTGTTCCGCTGTTCCACCTTGTCCCCCGACCCAAGTTCCAGCATATTTCCCAATAGTGATTACACTATTGGCTAACCCATTGCTCCCGGCCACCGAATTTCCAGAAAATTCTCCTATAGAAATAAGGTCGTTTACATATCCACCATAACTACCAGCTTCTGCCGCCGAATATGCACCGAGAGCAACGATGTTAGTAAAATTTCCATTACTATCTCCTATATAATTCCCAACGTATTTACCAATTAACACCGCAGTATCACTGGTGTTGGGAGGTGTGAGAGAATATGCGCCAGCACCTCTACCAAAAGCAATAATATCAGTTCCGATAAAGTTGTTATGATCAATAATTCCAAATGATCCTGTCCCTTCTCCACGTTTTAAAGAATATGATAATGGGTCCGTTCCACCAGATAAGTTAATGTATGTGCATGTAAGTGAACCCTGTATAGTTTGACCCGACGTAAAATTATTATTCGCGTTTTTAACTGCAAAATTTGACGAATCTGGTGAAGTATAGGTCTTAATATCACTTAACTCGGCGGTCACAGTTGAACCGTTTTGGTTCATAACGACCAATTCTCTACCCGATAATGGTTTTGTAGCAGAATTAAATTCAGAAATCTTTTTAGACATGAAACTATTTAGTTGATTTATTTCCCGAAAGAATAAATAGGTTCAAATGAGTAAAAAATTACTTAAAAAATTGACAGATAAAGAGGAAAAGTTGATGGACATCATTTATGAGATTCAAGAAATTTTAGATTCTGTGGAAGATGCTGAATTGAGTTCAATGGGTGACATATTTGTGGAGACGACGCTTGATTTCTTGACAGAGAATGATACAATGACTCTAAATGAGATTAAAAGATACATTAGCGAAGAACTCGAATGATAATCACCATATCCTAATCCTAGGTAAGGGTTATTTGGGAGGAGAAATAGAGAAATATCTCAAAAAATTACACTACACAGTATCAAATTTGAGTAGATCCGAACTGAATTATGGTAATCAGACGGATCTATGGAAATTTATACTCAATAATAGTGTTGATTGTGTGATTAATTGCTCGGGCTTCACCGGGAGACCTAATGTTGACGAAGCTGAGTTCAAAAAAGAACTTTGCTGGGAATTGAATGTAACAATTCCCCAACAAATAGCGAAAACTTGCCATAATTTGGGTGTGAAATGTATCCATATTAGTAGCGGTTGTATTTACAGTGGGTATCATAAGAATTTTACAGAGGAGGATGTTCCAAATTTTGGATTATTTGATGATAGTAGCTTCTATAGCAAGAGCAAACATGCATTTGAGACAGTTACCAGAGATCTAAATGTCAAAATTCTTAGAATTCGTATGCCCATTTGTTATGATATCACATACCCAAGAAATTATCTGACAAAAATCATGAATTATCCAAATCTCATCGATATGCTCAACTCCAAAACATTTTTACCGGATTTGAATGGATTTTTGGATACAATTCTGAAAAATATGACATCCTCTTGGTGGAATCAAAAGCAAGACATATACAATATTGTGAATCCTGAACCATTGACTACATTTGATGTTATTAAAATGTTAAATTGGGGAAATGAGGGAAGGTGGAAAGATTTGGAACCCAATTGGATTACAATGAGTGAACTAGACACATTAGCTCCTAGGAGTAACTGTGTATTAGACAATACAAAGGCATCTAAAATATATAAGTTTAATACTGAAACAGAATTTATGTGGATGATTATGGACAATATTAATGTAAACGCGGCAGTATGACAGCAGACCATATGAGAGGGATTATTTTGGCTGGGGGGAGGGGAAGTAGGTTATTCCCTCTTACGCTTGGTGTGAGTAAACAACTCATGCCTGTATATAAACAACCGATGATTTACTATCCTTTGAAGACTTTAATAGATATGGGTATTAAAGACATTCTAATCATCGTTGCATCTGAATTACAAAGAACTTTATTTTATGAATATATAGGAAATGGATCGAGATTTGGAATAAAGATAGAATATATCGTGCAGGAGAAGCCAAATGGTCTAGCCGAGGCTTTTATTTTAGGAGAAAATTTTATTGATAATAAGAATGTGACTCTAATTTTAGGAGATAATGTATTTTTAAATAATACACCAATAGAGGCTGAACCAAATTCGATATTTACGTATAAAGTTAAAGATCCTTCTGCTTATGGGGTGGTTTCTGTTGATGAATTTGGATATATCTCTAAAATTGTAGAGAAACCTTTTAGTTACATTAGTGATAATGCTGTCGTTGGGTTATATGTCTTCTCCAATATAGCGGTTGAATTATCGAAAAAACTAATCCCCTCACATAGGGGTGAGTTAGAGATAGTGGATCTCATAAAAGCTATTGATTATGAGGAGGGTGTCCATGTTAAAAGCATCGATGGGGTGTGGTTTGATTGCGGAACACACGATGACCTATTAGAATGTGCCGAATACGTCCGCGCCCTTGACAAAAGAACAAAACGTGATATCTTTCTTAAACAATTATGAGTATAAAATCGCTTTGGGTTGAAGCATATCGCCCACTTACCTTAGAAGATTTATCCATCCCAGACCAAACAAAGGAGATTATTCGCAGCTTCGGAGAAGATATACCGAATATATTACTATGCTCCGGGGCAGGGCAAGGAAAAACTACTTTAGCGAGGATTATTGTTTTAGACATATTAAAATGCGATTATCTATACATAAACGCATCGGATGAAAATGGTATTGATACTGTTCGTGGCAAAATTTCGGGATTCGTACAAACTAAAAGTTTCGATGGTAAGATCAAGGTAGTTATTTTAGACGAAATTGATAATTTTAGTAAGAATGGACAAGACGCATTGAGGAATATGATGGAATCGTATGCTGACAATGCTAGATTCATACTGACTGGCAACTATAAACACAAGATATCCACCCCCTTACAATCAAGGTGTCAGGAATTGATTGTGAAACCTTCATTGCAACAGGCGTTGAGAAGATGTTTGGAGATATTGAAAACTGAAAATATCCAAGTCGACCTACAACAAAAGAAAAAATTGGCGAACTTGGTGAAGATGCATTACCCCGATTTGAGGAAGTGTATTAACGAAATGCAGAAATTCGTAATTGAGGGAGTATTACAGATACCGGATAAATTGAATACTGATGATATATGTGAGAAAATACAAAAACACATAGAATCCGGTGAAACTTTTGAGTTGAGAAAGTTTTTAATACAAAACGAAATTCTATTTGATGGAGACTGGGATCAATTGTTAGTGAATCTATTAAATTACTTGTATGGTCAAGAGATGAACGATTCAAAGAAAAAGGCAATGATTTTAACCATTGCCGATCATCTTGAAAAGTCTAGTAGGGTCACTGACAAAGAGATTAACTTCTTCGCGTGCGTCTTAAATCTGGAGCAAATTTAAGACTGCATCCCCTGTTTAAACGCATCCTTCGCACCGCCAGTAAATCCCTTATCGATTGCTGCTTGTGCGAAATCCCCTGTGCTTTGTTTAACTGCATCAAGAGTATCAATAATGTCACTCAAAGACATATCGGTGACATTACCTTGAATGTTGCCCAGCAACCCAGATTCTTGAGCTTGGGTAATTAAATCTATCAATTGTTGTGTGGATGTTTTGGCTTGAACGAGTGCGTCTTGTGATTTTTTATCAGCAACACCTGTCTGATACATATCAGATACATTCGACCCGATTTGTTTGGCCCCTGCGACTAAGCCAGAGCCTACTTGTTTAGCTCCCTGAACAGCTTGACCGATCTTGCCACCAACAGCCTGCTTGACTCCCTGTGCCGCATTGGCAGCACTTTGCTTAATACCTTTACCAACCCCACTGACCCCGGCTTTAAGATTTCCAAAGAAGCCCTCTACAATTCTATCTGAAACTGTTGAGACATAATCTAGTTCCGCTTCACACATTAAATCCAAGTTGGCATGCACCTGATTCAATGTCATTGAAGGGATGGATTCCTTTAGAAGCTGTAGAGTATATGCTTCTGTTAACATTATTTGATCTCTTTGAGAATAACTAGGCATAGTATTATTTAGTTAGGATTGGATGAATACATTTCTTCTAAAAGATCCCCGAGTTTTTCTATATCTTTTGATTCCCCAGCAAGCTTCAAATTTGTTGGTGTATTCCTTTTGTTTCCTTTATCGGTCAGTCTAGTGATGTGTTTCATATCATCGACATATTTTTCGGTCTTCCCATTTAGATATTTTTCATCATCTCTATAAAATTGATCTGGGACGGTCGGGTTTGGATTGTTTGTATCAACCACATCAATCATATCAGGTTTTACCGCAATTGAACCATAATGTCTCCCACCACCTTGATCGGCAGCGACAGTAATGACAACATTATCAGCAGTCTTGTGTTGATTTCCGGCAGATGCACCAGATAATTTATCACCAACCTGAATAACCTTAATATTCAGTCCAGATTTGACCAATTCATCCAATTCCTTTTTCATGGTCGAATGCATTGATTTATAACAATCGCAAGATTTGTAATCTGGACGAAATTTCACGATATCTCCCGGAAGATACCCCCCGATCTGATAACGAGAGACAACCGATTCATAAATCTCATCAAATTTAATACCCATACTCATATTTAACCGTTTATCATTAAATATTGATATGAAGTTTGAAAAATTGGTAGAAGTTATCACCGAAGCTGGATTTAGACCATCTGCCCCAAAGAATATGGGTGGAAATAGATTGAGTAGAGCCAAGGAATCGGAAGGACCAGCGGGATATGTCTCAGGTCCAGTTGGAAAATCTGATAATTTTGAAGTTCGAACACCTTTAAATAGGTGGGAATATGACCCAACCCAAAACACTGGGAAATCTGGATTCTCAGCCGAGTCAAAATTGTGGAAAAGTATGTTGACATCTTTTCGATTACTGTTTAATGACCCTTATTTTGACAAACAGGCACAAAAAATTATCAAAAGATTCAATGATTCTAGAGATTCTTATAAAAACATTAAAGGAATCGATGAAGATGGTAAGGTTGAAAAGTATGATGAGGAGAATCAATTAGAAAAACTCGAAAGAAATCAATCCAAGTATCGAAGTGATTTGACTGGTATGAGAGATGATCTAGATAAAAAGAATAAGATCATCAATAGAACAAAATTACCACCATCTGAAAAGAATAAAATGGAAACAGACATAGCTATGATGGAGGCAAAGGTTGCTAAATTAAATGAGCAAATGAAAAGAGAGTCTGTTGAAAAAAGAAAACAGCTTTTTAGACAAAAAATTGATGAATTGGTCGTCCTTTTAGATAAGAAAAGGATGAGATTCGACCAAGCCACCATGAAACCCGCTGATATAGAGAAATTGAAGGCTAATGTCTTTGATATTGAGGAGAAAATGGGTAAGTGGGAAGAGAAATTAGAAAAAACCACCGAAGAATTGGAAGAATTATACGATAGAATCAACCAAATTAATCAAAACAACGAAGACGCGAACGAAACTGCGATTTCAGGATTATTGGATCTGGTAAAATATACTGCATCTTCTCTAATTAAAGAATATCAGTCGAAATCAGGGAATCAGCAATTAAAATCATTAGATCAATTAAATTGGGAGGACTCACCAAGCAATTTATCTGATGCGATTGAGCGTTTAAAGGCTTTAGAATCTACCGATCAAAACATAAATCCGATGCTTGGATATATCGAAAGGTTTAAAAGAGACTACGAAGGAAAGGAATTCGCCGCTGGAAGAGAATTGGACAAAAATGTGAACATTACTAGCATAAGAGACTTCAATAAATTACCATTTATGATAATTTCTAGAATATATAGTTCTTTACGTGCATCGGACAAACATCCCATAGCATTAAACAAATTAAACACCACTCAAAATGATATAGGAAAGTCTGATTTGGTCTCTATGTTAGATAAACTCTCACAAAATAGTGTAGAAAATAAGGCAGAGTGGGAGAATGCAAATACCAAAACATATATTAAAGGATTGATAGATCAATTGGGCATCACTCCATTCACTAAAGAACAGATGAAGAAGCGTGTAGATCGACCTTGGATGCTCGATAGGGGGAAAACACCACCAGCATTTCTAAAAATGAACATAGAAGACGAAACAAAGGTCAAAACAGAATCATTTGACGATTATTACACCAAAATATTGGTAGAATCGATATACGATGAGGATGATTATAAGACAGATATTATCGAAATTTTGGAAAAATGTAATGGATTGAGCAAAAAGTCAGTGGCGAATGTGAGGGGAAGCGTGTAAGGACTGGTAATTGATGAGTATCAAAATAAATTCATTAAAAATAGATAGAATTTCAGAAAAAACTCTGAAAGACGATTATCTATATAAGGATCTGGCATTAGATTTAAGATCAGACGTGTCTTATAATAATCAATTGAATAAACAGGAGAATTTGAGAGATTTGGCGGCTATATATGATGTTGAGTCGGTCAAAAACAGTATATCGACAGCGTTCTTAACATCTCCGGGGGATAAAATATTAAATCCAACGTATGGGGTAGATTTGAGACAGTATATATTCGAACCCATCGATGATTTCACCAGTGATATTATAAAAGATGATATAGAAACTAAGCTACCCTTAATGGAACCAAGAGTGACAGTGAAAAACGTTCAAGTTACCCCAGATGAGGACAATAATCAATATGATATATCTTTCGAGATCGATGTACCGTCTTTAGATATAAAGGGGTTGTCCATAAAATCTCAGCTGAATAGCACTGGTTATACTGTTATATGATTATTGGAATAAATAATTGAATAATGGCTATTCCAGAATATAATTTACCTTCAAATTCGTATGTAAATTTTGATGCTGTCTCATTGAAATCTTTCATGATTGAAAGATTAAACGAAGGTGGTAAATTCACTGATCAAAACTACGAGGGATCGAATATATCGTCTATACTGGACATATTGGCGTATTATACCCACGTATTGCTCTTTTATTTGAATCAGACTTCCTCAGAGTCTTCGTTTTCGCAAGCAACCATTTACGAAAACATGAACAGAATCGTGAAGTTGATTGGATATAAGCCAACTGGAAAACAAACGTCCATGGTTCCGATAAATTGCACAGCGAACTCATTTTTAACAATCGGAAATTATACAATTCCCAAATATAGCTATTTTTTAATAGATAATATACAATATACCTTCAAAGATTCGGTTTCTTTTGAAAAAAGCTTATCTGGTAGTGAAATGATACAATCAGTTGACGATAATGTAGTATTATATCAAGGGACTATTGGAGAATACCCACTTTATACCGCAGACGGAATCGATTATGAGACATTTCCGATAGTTGTTGATAATTTGGTGGATAAAAAAGACATCCGATTCATCTCCCACGGTACAATCACTGTATATGTCAAAGAGTCTAACGGTGCATGGTATGAGTATGAAGAAGTGGATAGTCTATTTTTAACAACATCCACAGCGAGAGTTTGTGAGATCAGACTTAACGAAAATGGACATTATGAGGTCAAATTCGGTAATGGAATTTTCGGGAAAGCCTTGAATTCTGGCGATGAGGTGGCTGTTTTTTATATATTGAGTGATGGGGAAAGGGGATTGATCTCCAAAAACGCGATAAATGCAAATAAACTCTTCAATTACAGAAGCTCTAGATTCAATGAAATTTATAATGCTTTAAATTCATTAAATACATCATACGAAATTAATGAATCTAATAAATCATATCTAAGCTTTACAAATCCATCAAATTCCACCCCGATAAGAGAAGCTGAAACGGTTGAACAGATTAAAGAAAATAGCCCAGCGTTTTTATCAACTCAATTGAGATTGGTTACTGAGTCAGATTACGAAAAATTTTTGAAAAAGAGTATACCCAACGTATTAAACGATGTGAAAGTGGTAAACAACCAAAGTTTTATCAGTGGTTATATATCTTATTTTTATGATATCTGCGTAGATCCAAACAAGGTGAACCGAGTCATATTAAATCAAGTCAATTTTGCAGATTCCTGCGATTTTAATAATATAAATATCTTTTGCGTTCCACAATTTAAAACTTTAGACGAGGAGTATCCGAACTTTTTGAGTAGTAGTTTCAAAAATCTTATTAAAAACTTAACTAATGACAAGAAAATTATTAGCCACGAGGTTGTTCCAAGAGATCCGATATACATGGGCATTGATATAGGATTCGGAAATGAGTCGCCTAATAAAAATGTTTATAAGAATTGTAGAGTCGTAATCACTAGAGAAAAAAACGATAAGACCAATAAAGAAACCATAAAGAGTAAAGTCTTGAAAGTGATTCAAGACTATTTCGATTCTTCGAATATAAAACTCGGACAAACTATTGATATGAGTTACCTAACATCCAACATCTTATCGATACCGGGAGTCAAATCAATAAAAACAAAAAACGATTCCGAGGATTTATATTTTAATGGATTATCATTTATAATATGGAACCCGTTGTATGAGGATTTAGATGTTGAATATTTAAATCAAACAACAACATTACCATATTTCAAATACCCATATTTATATAGACCGAATGCATTAATATCAAAAATAGATGTGATAGATGAGTAATACAACAGGATATATTAACTTCAGCGCATATGATTATAAGAACGAATTGTCCTTATCTTCCTATGCTTTGCCAAATACACCATTCAAATTCATATCTGAAATATCTGGAATAAGCAATGGTAAAAGGGTGGTATGGGATTTTGGAGATGGCACGATTTCGAAAAAATTATCTGTCGAAAAATATTATAATTTCCCCGGAGAATATAAAGTAAATTTAGTTGTTTACGATTGCAACAATAATGCAACAATATCAACCGTAGAAAAAATATTAACGGTTCATGATTACACACCATTAACTTTTGATATTGAAATACCTGAGCATTTAATAAACAACACTATTTTAGAATTTGAATGTGGAAAAATATGTGGACCCTTAACAGCCATCTCAAAATTTCCACCATATCAATCGATTGTAGATGTCTATTATACTGTAGATAATAGCAACAGTAAGAATTATTGGGATATTTGCGATAACAAATATGACCATCTAGAGTCTTTCCATACTATGTATGATAGGATTTATAACTATGCGATTTCATCATATCAATATAATGAAATTGATAAAATAGTGAACGACACATCTAATATATTTTGTAAAATATCAAACAATAATATAGTAGAATGTAATGAATCTGATATTGATTCGTTTTTGGTTGGGAAATACTCTAGAAAGGAAATATATTTCAGAGATGATACTCCAAAAGACGAATTGTTAATATCATTCAATTTCGACAATACCAAATTGACCATTAAGAATGAAACATTGAATTATTTGAATAATCTATATGTTAGATTGTCGTGTAATGTTACAGATAATGTCGATATAGATAGGTTCTCGATAACATCAAATGGTTTGGACGGCGAAGGGTATCCCATAAGTAATTTTAATATCCATAACATTAAATTCTTCAATAGCAGAATACCAATAACAATTAAAATTAAAGATTCGGAAAATTATAGTATTAAAAATTTCGAACCTTTAACATTCGATGATATTGCAGTGTCACTTAGCGGTAAGTATTTGGAAAATATTGACGATACCGCACAATTATTAGAGATCAGTGTTGGAGACTATGAAATATATTCAATAAACTATCTATTATCTTCGCGAGATAATGGTGGTTCTTTGGTAGGATATATAATTTTTCCATCGACATCGTCTTATAATATCTTGAGCGATGTGACTATTAATATTACAGGGACTGTAATAAATGATCAACTGTCTTCGTATACCATCCAAGGTTCTTCTAATAATTTTAATGTTTATGATCAGAATTATTATGATTTGTATAAAATGAATGAAAATTTTGATTCCTCTTATCAATTAAAGAATCTGATATTTCAAGAAACATTAATTGAAAAGACTAAGTTATTTGACGATTTCTTTGGATCGATATTGGGGGATTCTGATATTGATCATGAGGACATCGGTGTAAAGATTTATGAAAAAACAGCCAACTTTGTGGCAAATACTCAAGATGTTGATGTTTGTAATACAGATTACATCGAATCTTTAAGCGAGATGGTTGGATACAATGAGCAGAACGAAGAGAGATATTCTTATCCGAACAAAGTAAAAAGGGTGATGGATTTGGCGAGTTTAGATAAGTTTAAACTAATAGGTGAGAGAAATAAATTTTCTGAAAATTTCGATATCAAGGGTCGAAGCGATAAAACTGTATATGGGAGAAATATAGGAAACGAAATTGATACCAATACATATGTTTGCAATCTATCAACTAATATAGTTGCCTTGGAAAAATTTGGAAATTCTTACACTTTATTAAACACTTATCAACCACTGTCAGTGGTCAATTCCACACATTATCCACTATCTTCATATTCTCCGATGTGGGGATGGCCCCTAGTGTTGCCAAATGATTTTGTATTTTCCGACATTGAGAAATATTATCTGTTTTTTGAAAGTGTGAGTGGTTACGATAATACAAATATCGGAGGAATCATCGACTTCGGCAACAACAAGACCACTATAGATGAACAAT
>Ga0181553_10000728_pt1 | contig 29080 bp, 25 predicted proteins | sample 011ome_17_FD_133753 | JGI IMG/M metagenome (GOLD analysis project Ga0181553, IMG submission 133753) | Coastal salt marsh microbial communities from the Groves Creek Marsh, Skidaway Island, Georgia - 011502XT metaG (megahit assembly) | ecosystem: Environmental > Aquatic > Marine > Intertidal...
CTTGATTTATTAGGATATTCAATTGCCAATCAAACATCAGCTTTTTTAGTTTCTGATTTTAATAATGGTTTTTCATTTGTACATTGTAATCGATATCCAAAAATATTAGATATTAATAATCCATCTATTTACTATAATATTGTACCATTAATTGCGCAATTAGTTTCACCAGAAACTCGATTTCAATTTACAATCAATAATGGAAAATATTATTTTTCTAAAAATCCATATATTTATATTCAAATCTTTTTTGTAAATAATAATGGAAATACAATTGTTGAAGAATTTAATTATCAAACTAATCAGGATAATTTTAATTTAGCTATTAACCAAAATTATTCGAATAGTTTTATAACAAATTTAATTCCGATTGGTATATCTGTAGATTGCTCTTCAGCCAATGTTAATATTCGTATTAAAAATAAAAGTAATATTGTTGCTAAATTACTTACTTCCAATGTTCCAGGAGAATTAAATAATGTAAATAATAATATTTATAAAGAGAATATTTTTTATATGTTTAGTAAAATTATTGATAGTGTAGATTCTATTCAAATTAATATTTTGGATTATCAATACAAAATTATTCAGTCTAATAAAACAATAAACATGATATTAAAGATCTATCAAGATGTACACAAACTCAAAGAAACAAATATAAATACGAAAACAAATAATATAGATATTATAGGAAAAATTAGATAATATACTTAAAAAAAAAATCCAAACATATAATAAATGAGTAGTCAATTTCAAAATGGACGAGTCATCATAGATGAAGATAAAACTATCAAAGATTTAAAAATGATTAATAATAATGGGGATGTAATGAAAAATTTTCAGGTTGAAGCTTTGTATGGTATTCAAGAAACAACTCAATTGAATCAATTGTATTTTTCTCGAGCAAATATGCATCAAATTCAAGACGGAATTCGTTATCAAGTATATATGAAAACAGATAAGAAGCATATTATTGATAAACAATCAGAAGTTGAATTAGAAATCATTATGCGCTCTATTTATTTACAACATAGCCCTAATTTACCCAATAATATAAAGGAGCAAATTAGATATTTGGACGAATTAGTTGTTAATTGGTGCGTGGAACAAATTATTCCTGAAATTTATCAATATTATGGTTATTTAAAAGAAGTTGAATACATGCCCACTCCCATTGATTTACCATTGAATTTATCTTCTAAGGGGTCACGTACATTGCGATCTGTGACAACTACTTTCTAATACAGTTTCAAATTTTTTTTATTTCAATTTATTTTTTCACTATTTCTTTAGAAAAAATATTCATTTATTATATATATATATTATAATGACTATCGTAATTAATATATTAGCTGTAGTGGGTTTTATCATCCTATTATCCTATTTAATTTCTTATATTTACTATTATTTTAAAAATCGTGCTGAACAAGTTAAAATGAGTGAAGTGAATCCTCCAAATCAATATATGCAACAAACAGGTATAAAATGCCCAGATTATTGGGTAAATACTGGTGTAGATAAGGATGGAAATTACATCTGCAAAAATATGTTTAACTTAAATGTACATAACGCAACAAAGCCAGCCGATGGAATGTGTAAAGATGTTAATTGTTATGCAGATACTAATGATAAAACAGTAAAATTTTCTGGAATTGGATCTAAGAAAACGTGGGAGCTAAATAATCCTAATGGGATGACTTCCTATGATGATAAAGAAAAATATAGTTTTGTTAATGCAACAGGAAATGGTACATCTTCTCGATGTGACTGGATCAATTGTTGTGGTGCTGAAAAAAATACTAAGGGGGTATGGCAAGGAGTTCAAAGTACATGTTCATATAATCCTAATACAACACCAATGTAATGTGTGATACAACACCAATGTAATGTGTGATACAACACCAATGTAATGTGTGATACAACACCAATGTAATGTGTAATACACTACCAATGTAAGTTATAATATAAAATAAATTGAATAACTTATCTTTTTCTTAATAGGAATTTATTTAAAATAGTATTCTTTAAATAAAATAGAAGTTATGACTCATTCTATTATTCCGAAGCATTTAGATGATGTGCTTATTTATAGAGAAGAAATTCAATCCATGGAAGCATGGCTGAAAGATTATATAAAAGATCATACCGAATGTAAAAAAGCTCTTCTGATTATTGGAAATATAGGCTATGGAAAAACATTACTTGCCGAATTATTATTAAAAAAATATAATTACCAAAAAATAGAATTAAATTCATCAGATTTCCGCAGTCAGAAAAAATTAAGTGAATTCTTGCGAAAAACATTATGCTTCAAAAATGTGGTAGATATGTTTTTTGAAGAAAAAAAACCAATTGGTTTATTAATGGATGAAATTGACACTATGAATAGTGACAAAGGTGGGCTAGGTGAGTTTATACAAATTTTAAAAGACGATGATAAGTGCACGAAAGATATTCTTAGTAATAAGAAAACTAAGAGTAAAGGAAAAAATAAAGAATATGTCGATTTATATAATCCAATTGTATGCACCTCTTTGGATATATACGATAAAAAAGTAAATGATTTGAAAAAATACTGTAATGTTGTTTATTTAAATAAAATTACTGTAGTTGATTTAACGTTATTAATGAATCATTACTTTAAAGATTGTGGTTATGAAAAGAAATTGGTGTCTATTATTTATGATTTCGTCGAAGGTGATATCCGAAAATTAAATAATGTATTAGAAAATTTACTTCTAAGCAAAGAAAAAAAGAAAATTAAGGTTTCTGATTTTATTAAATTGAAAAAATATTTTGAAAAAAAAAATAATGATCTACAATTAATTGACGTTGCACATAATATTTTTCATAAGAAAATAGATCATGAGGAAAGTCTTATTTATTATCATCTAGAGCCTTATTTTTTACCTTTCATGATCTATCATAATTTAGAGAAATTTATTAGTCATTGTGATCTACCTTTATCTCAAAAATTTAAACTTTATCAAAGACTGCTGCATTGTATTTCTAATTTTGATATTTTTCAGAACTTATCCTTCGAATTATTTGAATGGGATGAATTTACAGATATACTTTCTTTTTATGGTGTTTACTCTATTAATTTTGAAATTCATGCTAACTATCCATCTATTAAAACAAAATCCTTTCCAATTGAATTTACAAATGTCATGAACAAGATGTCGCAGTCATTAGTAAATAAAAAAATTATTAATGTAGCTCGTCATGCTTTTCGAAAAACATATGTTGAACAAGGAGATATTATTTACTTATCAGAATTATTTTCTCATTCTTTTCATCATTTTAAAGAATTATACGGGAACAATGATAAAGAAGAAGATTCTATATCTTCAAATGAAAAAGGAGAAAAAATTGGTAAAAATGAAACGAAAAAAAAAGAAACGAAAAAAGGAAGGAAGAAAAAAGGAGTAGAACCACCTACTATTAAAAATGATCATTCAGATGAAAAGAATCAAGAAGAATTAAAAGAAGAAAATAATTTAAAAATGGAATCCCAAAAGAATAGTGATGGCAATTGTGAAATAAATAAACTATCTATTTTATTACCAGATACAAACGCTGATACAAACGCTGATACAAACGCTGATACAAACGCTGATACAAACGCTGATACAAACGCATTTACAAATTTAAATAAAGAACAAAAAATTGATCATGATTTAATTAAATTCATGAACCATAATCATATGACCATTGAAGATTTGGAAAACGTATTAAAATTAGAAAAATTTAATAAGGTAGATGTAAAGATACGAAAAAATTTAAATGTTCATTTAGTCAAAAAAATTGAAGAAAATTTATTTTATTGAGTTGGTAAAGGATCATTTGGATTATATACCGTTGATCTTCCTTTTTTAATTTTAATGGCCGGATAGCATTTTTTACAAAGACCACTTTTATCGACACACATGCAATTGGAATAAGGATTAAAATTACCATTAGGTTTTTGACAAGCCGTTGGCATATAAGCTGGTTTTAATCCTTCTTTTGCACATAATTGCTGAAGACCTTTGATGGGATATAAATAATTAGAAAAATTTTCCTTTAATCGAAAAGTATTAATCAAGAAGAAAAGGAAAACAATAATAATAGTTAAGAATATTATTTGTAGTTCCATATATTGTATATATACATAATTTATTCATAATTTATTCATGAATTATTCATAATTTATTCATGAATTATTCATAATTTATTCATGAATTATTCATAATTTATTTGTGATTTTATTTATTAATTCATAATTTCCTAAATGCAGATTAAATTTGCATTTAGAAAATAAACTCTTAAAAATATTATATATTTTTTGAAATTTTATAAAAATATTAAATTAATTAAGGTCTTAATTTTTAAATGGTGGTTCTCCGACACATTTATTGGCTGTATAATGACCCTGTTTTAAACGTTTTTGAACCGATTCCGCAGATTGAGGAAGCCATGTAGGTCCAGCAATAGGCGCTACCAGTTGGTTGGGATTTTCTTCCATACCAGAACATAAATGGCATTGATTAGATTGATCATCTCCGACACATGCAATAGCGTTACTTTGTTGAGGTGTAATAGGTATTTTCTCAAATTCCGGATTTTTTCTTAATAATGTATTTACAATTTTGGGATTGGTAATAAAATTTGTCTTTACATTGTCAAAAATTGATTTATCTTGTTCTAGTATTTTATTACCTGAAGCAGATAGAGAATTAACATTTACTTCATCAATATAATCTTTCGATTCTTGTATATCTCCCATAGAAGTAAAATTTTCAATTTGTCCAGTATAATGTTCTACTTCAAACATGTTAATCGCATTATCTGTTAAAATTTTCTTTTTATTGTTGGGGTCATTCATCCATGAACTACATAATTTTGATAAACGTTCTACTTCTCCAGTCGAAATCATACTACGTGATACTAAATCTAAAATTACCATACATAATAATAAGGCAACTATGGGAATTAAAATTTGGTTAATATAAGAATTATCCGAAACTTTATAAGCTCTACAATATCCAAAAACAATAATTGCCACTAAGATGGAAATAGGAAAATTAAAAGTATATAAAGGATTTTTTAATAATAAGTATCTTTGAACTAAACTTGTGCAATCTACTTCCATGTATATATTATTTATATATAAAAATTTATTATTAAAAATTATATATAAATAATTTTAATATTAATTTTAATATTATTTCTAACATTTTTATGATCTTATTTTATTTATTTATTTCATTTATTTCATTTATTTCATTTATTTCTTATATTACCCAAATATTCTTTCGTTGTTTCGTACACTTTAAAACCAATAGAATTGACAATAAATGCACGGACAATGCAATAAGAAAATCCCTGAAATAAATTTCCTTGTTTTAGAGCATTTATTAGTGACAAATGGACTTGGGTTTGCATTCTTGTTTTTAGTGTGTCAAAAGGATACGTTAAACCCCAAGAAGAAACACCTGCTATTCCTCCCGATAATTCAATGGAATATTTTTTTTCTCGTAAAGAATCATAAGTACTAAAATAAATAAAATTTGCTGGAATTTCACGGGAAGCAACAATCGAATAATTTTTATAACTATGAAGTAAATTTGTTGTTAATTGTTCTTGTTTACGTATTTTATAATAATCTAACGGAGCTAAAATGATACTATTAACAAGTCCAGCAAATCCACTGCTTATATAAATATTATTTGTGTGTTTCAGTAATAGATCATTGGTATAAAATCCGGAACTACATAATAATGGGTTCTGGATTAAAGGATATTTAATTCCTTTATATAAATTGAAAAAGGACGGTTGGATGCGTGAATTATTTTGTTTCCATACTTTCAATGTATCTAAGGGATGTCCTGCAACTGTTTGAAATATACCACTTATTAATCCAGCCCAAAAAGATTCCATATATATGCACAAGAATAAATTTACTGCATAAATTGAAAAAGAAAAGAAAAAGGTAAAAGAAAAAGGTAAAATAAAAATGCAGAAATAAAATAAAAATACACGATAAAAATATTTCCTATAGTCTTCCTTTATTTTCTAATTTATCCTAAGTTTTTAGTATATAATAGAACAAAGAAAATAATTAAAACAGCTAATACAGGAGGCCATACGTGAATATAACCTGTATTATTGAAATTATTCATAAACATATAAGAAATATAATTCCAAATACTTCGGAAAAATTTATTTATGTTGGGAAATAAAAAGTTCATAATCAATAGAGAAATATAGGATACAACTAAGCCTAAAATAATAACGACGAATGTATTCATTTTGGGCGAACGTTGAATAGTAATGGAACAAACTAATAATGTAATAATAATAGAAACAGCATATTCAAATGTAAAATCACTATTATTGGTAATACTTGACATATATAATTGAATAAGATTTTTCTTTTTCTTTTTTGATTTTAATTTTTAATTAATTTTTGTTTTTCTATTTATGTATTTTTCTATTTATGTATTTTTCTATTTATCTATTTTTATTTTCTTATAAAAATAAAAAATAAAAAGAATCTATTTATGATTGCTTAATTGGAAAATACAATGGATCCAATGCCTCCCATTATTCGTAATACATTATAATTTCGTGCAAACATATAACAATTGAATTTCTCTTCTATAGGAAATTGATTTGCAATATTAATCTTAAAATATTGGTTGTCCAATCGCGAAAAATTCTGTGTTCCAGATGGCTGTAATGCTCCCGGTTTAATTCCAAAAGGCAATACATACACGGGTTGTTGTGTGGCACCAGCGTGATATCTCCATTGTGTCAAATTGGAATAAAAGTTAGCATCAAATACTTGGGCACGATCATTATTATTTAAAATAGGCTGAAATGATTCCATAATATTGAAATATCCTCCAAAATATGTTTGTAATTGAATATTTGTATAAGCATTGGTTAAAATACCATTTTGTTCTTTAATTAAAGGAGCGTAATCAGTTGTTATTTTTTGTGTAGTTGAATCTACATAAGAATTATTATAAAGTGGAATTTTACGTAAATATTGATAAAGGCTTGATGAATCTGTATTAATAACTCCTGTAAAATTATACCAATCATTATACAAATTAAGATCATCGCGCGTTAAATACCAGATAACTTCTGAAACTGGATGGTTAAAAGTCGTCCCCACAGTATTGGGACCCTTCTTTAATCCTTGGAAGAAATTAAATTGTGTTTGTGTGATTAAATATTCATGGGAAGTTTGCGCAAACATTTGACGTTCTTCATCGCCTAAAAATATATAATTGGCCAAGATATTACTATTTCCATTCCAGTTATTTTGCGTAAAATAATAGATGACATTGGTTTGGTCGTATCCTTGACTTAATAGATAATTTCGAATGGTTAAATTGAAGTCAGTATTATCATAATCACCGAACAATCTTTGGGGCGATACTGGAGGAGATCCAATGCGAATTAAATCGTTCAATTGATTAAAAGTGATATCTAAATACATTTTATTATATTGCAGCGCAATTAAGGGAACTGCGGAGCCGGGATCTGTACAGAACCAGAATTGTAGGGGAATATATAGTTTATATGCCAAAATGGCCAAGTCTTGGTCGTTAATGTCATCGGAAAGATTTTGCCCGGAGTTTTGTAATTCGGGCATATTACCCACCAGACGATTGTATTTAAATTGTTGTGTGCCACTGTGCGCCAGGTCATAATAAACTTTCATGTAATCGCCGGTTTGAATATCAATTTGGGTACCGTCAAAGCGAACACTCGCTTCATTAATGATTTTGGTACCGACACTTTCGGCCCATGAAAAAGGAATTTTGTTATTGGTAAAAATGGCGGGAAGCTCATAGGTGACATAGGTGTCATAGACTAAATCACCATTACGATCAATTTCACAAGTGGCTTTGGTTTGCTGGGTGGGTGTAAAAGTTGCTGCGGGATCAAAAAATAAATTAATATATTCGGTACCGAATGGAGTATGTCTTTTATAAACAGTTTTAAAATAAGTAATGGATGGGTTACCAACAAGATAAATATCTTGGGCCCCCTGGGTCACAAGCTGCATAATTCCACCTGTCATCTCTATATTATTTAAGGAAAATAATTTTAAATACAATTAGGATTTTTTTTCTAAGTTTAAATTATAAATAAAAATGAATTCACCGGGGAATGGAATTTTAACTAATAAATTAAAAAATGCCGTGAGAGCGAATGGAACAATTAAATCAGGTACAGGAAGTAATAAGAAAATTAATAATTTAACTGCTCAAAATTTAGCAAGTTTTTCTGGTGAACCAATAAGTATGAACAAAATGGGTCAATATAAAAATGCATTAAAAAAAGTAGCAGCTAATAAGAAATCAATACAAAATATACCTATTAATCGTTCAAAAGTAGGTACAAGTAAAACTAACAATAACATAAAAAGTACAAATAACATGAAAAATACTAATTTATCCATTCCTACTAAATGGATTGAATCTTATAAATCGTTTATGAAATCGTATAATTTATCTCAAAGTAGTATGAATGTAAATATTACAAAAAATAATCAAAATAATAGTTTAGAAAATAAACTTAAAAAAATTATTAGTAATAGAAAAAAATATACTGATAAAATAAATTTTATAACTAATATATTAAATCAAGCTAATAATTTACTTAAAGTTCAAATTATGAATCAGGCAAATTTTGAAAAATCAAATACTGTAAAAACTAAAAGTTTAAATCAGAATAATATAAATGCAATATATGAACAAGTTGAACTACGTAAAATTAAATTAAATAATATTCTACAATCAATAGGTGAAAAATTAACTAATTTAAAAAATAAACAACAAGAATATGAGAAAAGTTCAAATGATTTAATTAATAATTATATAACTCGTGTATATTCTAGTGCAATAACTGAAATAAATAAAAATATAGAAGGTACTACGCAAGTATTATTAAATATTTCTACAAAATTAAATAAAGCATTAGCTAATACTAACATTAAACAAATTAAAACAGAATTTGAAAATTTGAAAAATAAACAAACTATCATTAAAAAATCTTTAAATAATAGTAAAACATTATTAAATTCTTTTCAAAATATAAAACAATCTTTGAATACTCTTAAATATAATACTACAAAATTAAATAAAAATTTTAATGAAGAAGGTCAAAAAATTACAAATCAAATACAAACTATAAATAATAAGATAAAAAAATATAGTAATAATATTCAAAATAAAATTAAAAATTTAAACTCTAAAATTAATACCTCTGCTAAAGATTTAGAAGTATTAACAAATAAAATAATTAAACAATCTGCACAATTAAAAAAAAATGTACAAAATAATTTATCTAAAAATGTGCAGAATCAACTTACTAATTTAATTGATAAACTAACAGAAACTATTAATATGATGAATGAAGATCTTAATGGACAAATAAGTAAGTTCTCTAATATGAAAAAATCTTTAGTCCAATTAATAGGAACAAAAAATTTAAATTTAAATGGTAGCAATTCTACAATTCAACGTAGTACTAATGCATCTACTGACGTACAAAAAGCATTAGCTAAAAGAAATAATGGAGTAGTATTAACCAGTTCAAGTAATAAAAATGGTAGTCCAAATAAACAAATTTTAAATAATTTACAAGGAAAATTAAAAAATTATAAAGTTCCTACAAATGCTAAATCTCAAAATAATAGAGTAGGATTACAGACAACAAGAGATAGATTGTTGAATGGAATAGAAAAATTAAGTACTATAAATCCAACTAATAATAATAATAAAAAAAAATTTGGTATAATAAAAGGAGTATATAATGGAAAACTTAAACAAATTGAAAATTTATTAAAAAGTGTAAAACCTACTAATAAACCCTAACTAATTTATTATAAATCGCATTTATCTTTCATAGAAAATAACTCATTGTATAGTATAATGAGTCATTGTTATCATTTTAAAGAACTCACTTTCAAATATGGAATATTTGACAAATCTATTGACGCTACCTATGTCTTAACCATGCAGAACAAAGGGCGCTTCAATAATATACACAAACAATTAAGTGCAGTAAAACCTTCTAAGAAAATTTATGTTGTCTTTAACGAAGGATACAAAGCTTGTTCCAAGCCATTACAAAAAAAGAACTCTTCCGTTGATTTAATTCACGCTAATTTTGAAGTATTTAAACATGCCCAACAACATAATTACAAATCGATCATGATCCTTGAAGACGATTTTATTTTTGATAAGGAAATTACTTATTTGAAACATGTTTCCAAAATTAATGAATTTTGCCACCAACATCGGGAGAAATCTTACTGCTTAAGTCTCGGTTCTTTGCCGCTCATTGTATTTCCGATCAATGATTCTTTTTATTATTCATTTGCTTCCACCGGAACACATTGTATGATTTATTCCACGCAATTTATGAAAGAAACATTATCTAAAAATCATAATCGCCTTAAAGACTGGGATATTTACACGAATGCTTCTTGGAAACGATATGTATATGGGCAACCTTTATGTACGCAAATTTTTAGTGAAACAGAAAATCAGAAAAACTGGCCCTCCTTTTTAGGATTGAAAAATTTTTTCTTATATATTGTGAAACAAGTGGAATTAGATAAAAGACCACAACCTGGTTTTAATTGGTTTTATTTTTATGCGAAATTTTTCTCTTTTGTTCTTTTCTTACTAATTTTAGGAATCCTTATAATATTACTGTATCTAATTTATAAACTTATTTACTATATTTGTGATAAAAAAAAGAAAAAGTAAATTCATGAAAAAATATAATAATGTATAAGGTGAGCATAGGAGACTTGATTTATTTATATGGATTATATTGATATGATTTTTCATATCAATATAATAAATGATAGATATACTCTATAGTTCTTTTTTATTTATCGAAATAGATTCATGAGTCCCTGATTCTTTTTCTTAGAATTATTTTTATTATTATTGGTGGAATTATTTTTATTATTATTTAAATTATTTTTATTATTATTTAAATTATTTTTATTATTGGAAGTGGTCTTGTTGTTATTATTGTTTAAATTTTTGTTATTATTATTCTTACCTAATGTATTGCTATTACTATTATTGGAATTTTTGTTATTATTATTCACATTAAAAGGTGACGAAGGAATATTAGACACATTAATATTATTATTCGATTGATTGGATGTTACTGGTGGCGATTGATTCATCAGGGAAGATACATTATTATTAGAACCCAATTTTCCTTGAAAGGGATAATTATATTCACTAATTACTTCATATGTCATTTGATCATGAATGGAAGGAGTACCACTGCGTAATTTAACAGGTGTTCCTTTGATTAAACATAAGTTTTGAATCACGAATTCATCAGTGGGTACGTTCATTTTAATACGAAATTTTTTTGATTTAATAATATTAGAATGTTTAAAAAAAATACAATCAATAGTACCTTTGCGATCAAATTTTTTATTTCCTAATACCGGAACAATACCCTTCTGATATAAATAAGGAATAATTGATTGACTTAAATAATCATGTTGGTCTTTATATTGTAAAGCAATTTTGAAATAGGTGCTGTCGCGATCAATTTTAAAATTGGTAATTTGACAATCCAATGGAGAAAATTTCTTAGATACTGAGGTTAATAAATATTGGTAAATATCATTCATATATACTTGCGCCGTGTTATAATCAAAATACCCTAAATATATTAAATTAGAAGTAAATAAATTATTATGATGCGACTCTTGTAATTGAAAGGATTTCTTTATTTTTTTATTGAGATTTTTCAATTTAATAATTAAATTTTTATTATCTATTACATTTCCAATAAAATAATGGCTTTTTTCCGTATTTTGTTCCTGGTTGGGATTTAAGAAATTTAAAAATTCCATTTTTCTTCTTACTATAGACTTGGATTTTTATTTTGAATAATTTAATCAAAATTCATGAAGGAATTTATTTTTTTTAATAGTTTTATTTTTTTTTTGGATATGGTATATAGTAAAAATTTTTTACCATTATCGTACTTTTCCTTGGTCTTCAGTTCATAATCATGTGTGCGAAGTAATTGTCTTAATAAGGTAATTATCTTTTTTTCATTCAAATTTTCTAAATATAATTTATGCTTACATTGAATATAATACGATTTTAGTTCATCATTATGTTTTTGAATAATTTGCTGTGCGTTTCGATTTGTTAGTGTTGTTTTTGAAAAATGATATTCTATTACTTCATCTAATTTAAGTTCAAATAAATCTTGAAATAATGTTTCTAAAAATAGAAAAGGAACCTCTTTACGATATAATTGATCTTTCTTTCCTTTATTAATATTATTTTTAGATGTATATTCATCTAAAGAAATAATATTTCTCAAATAACTTTGTATTTCATTGAATTTAGATTCCATATCTATTTTAGACGCATATATTTTTCTTATGCAGAAATTAATTATATTCTATTTTTTTAATTAATTATATTCTATTTTTTTAATTAATTAATTAATTAATTAATAATTTAGTACACTTCTACTTTTCTGGATTTTACAATCAGGTAATACTTATCAAAAATATAAATTAATGAATTATTTTCAAACACTTTTTATTGGCATAATCTTATTACATAATTAAGTCGATCCTATTTTCATCTTCCATTACTTAATTCTCCAGACAAAGTTGCTATTTCATAATTATTTTTTATATCATTTTACGTATAGTTTATAAATGTTCTTTTGGTATGGCCATGGTTTTTCCCATGGGTACATAACTAGTAGTATTAATATCACTGCGAACTTTACGTGTATTTTGGGTTTGAAAATCAGCAAAATTACGCAAATTACCACCTTGTTTGTCTAAAAAGTGATGACGATCACTATTTCGTATTTTTTCTAATTGATCGCGACGTGTATTTACAGGATTACGTTCTAAAAAGTGATTAATTTCTTGATGTCCATTTAATGTTTCAAAATTAGTCATAATTGATTTAGATATTTGACTTTCTTGCATGGATTTTTGAACACCACAATGATTATTTTGTGAATTTTCAAAAGTGGGTAAGCAAGATGCAGGACTATAAGAAGTATGATCTAAACGGGTACTTAAAGGTTGTATAAAGTTATCATGAAAGGGTTGTTGATTTTGTTGCTGTTGATTATATTGTTGGTTTTGACTTTGTTGTATTTTTTGTTGTTCGTAAAAAAGACTGGCATTTTTATCAAAAATATAATTTTCATGTTTATTGTTTAATGGCTTAGAATCATTTGACATTTTAGGTCGCCAGAAATCATCTTGTGCTAGTTCAAAGGGACTTTCTTTCTTTTTAACTTCATTATCAAAAATATGGTAATTCATTTATATTAGTAAGATATTTAAATTTTAAGTAATAATCTTATATATAGTATTTTAATTTTAATTTTCTATTATGAATAAAAATAATTATAATTATACTTTAAATGGAATATCCCATGAAATATCTCTACAATCTAATATTAAAATACGTGTACCACCACATCATGAAAAAAAATTAATTTCGAATAAATATATGATAAAATTTATGAATGATTTATTTGAACATTATAATATTGATTATTTTTTATGTGGACATACGCTATTAGGTCATAAATTATTTGAAGGAGTTCATTTATTTTCGGATAAAATTGAACTGGGTATTATTAAAAATAATTTGGTAAAATTGAGAAAATGCGAACAATTTTTAATTGATAATGATTTTCAAATTTATTTTTTTGAACATTTTGTCCTTATAGAAACCATATTCTTTGAAAATATGAAAAGTTATGTACTTATTTATTTAATAGATGATGACAAGCAGTTATTTCTAAAAAATGAGAAAAATGATATTTATTTATTTGATTTTTATGATATTTTTCCAATAAAACAAATTAAATATGAAGAATTTACTTCTTATGTACCAAATAAAATAAATAATGTTTTAAAAATATTTCAGTTTCAATTAAAAACAATAATTTTTAAAAAACTATATTTTGTGAATTATGATTTTTTACTGGATTCTATCAAAAAACAATTAGGAGCACAAGAAGAAGCACCTTTTAATAATAGTAAACACGATGAAGAAATAATTATGTGGGAACAAAAAAAACTAAAGCACAAATTTTCTGAACAAAATCAAGAATGTATTAGCGAAGAGGATGAAGATAATGATTCAGATGGTAGTGATGAAGATTATGTTAATAATATCAAACAAGTATTAGAAATGGATAATATTATCCATAAGGTTATATATGAACAACAGAAAAATATAGAAACAGATACACTAAATAATGAAGAAAATCTTATTTATAAACAAGTTATTCAAGAAGAAGTTCAAGAACTTATAAAAGTTAATGATAATACGGAAGTTGATACTTGTACAGAAGTTGATACTTGTACAGAAGTTGAAGTAAAAGTAGATGATAAAATCATTACTGAAAAAAATCTAAATGAAATACCAATAAAAAATGCAAATGTTGAAAATGATCATACTAATGAACCATCATTTTATTCAAAAATAAAAGAAGAAAATATAGAAAATATAGAAATACATGAAATACAACAAATAATTATAACTATTTTATTTACTTGTTGTTATTATTTTTATTTACCAAAGACATCATAAGATTCATAAATTCCGAAGGTATTTGATTTTTATGAAAAATATAAATTTTATTTTTACATATCAAATTATATAAACTGGTAGTTCCAATTTGAGATCGATATAACAATAAATAATAATTCGATTGTTTATCTAAGAAACGCTGATAATCTATCTTTTTATTATTCTGTCCTTTTTGCTTACGCTTATCTAATACAATAATATTTAAAGAATATATTTTTGATAAATAATGTAAATCCACAATACATCCATTATAACTCTGGTTTTTGATAAATCCTATGAGTTGCTCCAGTGATACCAATTTATCTAAATCCTGACTCCCACAGAAAGATCGATATTTATTAAGAATATGTTGTTCACTATTATTTTTTTCTTTATTCTTTTTATTTTTAATAGAAAAAATAATTTCTTGACTAATTTCATTTTTCATATCTTGAATGTTTAAATTTTTATTTTGTTTATATACATTTTTATTCGTATGAATAGCAAAGAGAACTTGCTCTAATAAATTATTTTGCTTCGTATTTACTTTGAAATCTTTTAAATATTTTTGCCAATAACCAGATAATTCATCGTATTTAAATTCATTGATAATATTATTTTTACTTAATAAATAATAACTCTTATCAAAAGCATATTCACGTGTTGTAGATTCTTCTATTAAAGGACGATTATCAATAAACACACCTTTATTATCATAATAAATTTGATTAATACGATATTCAATATCTTCAGCGTCTAATGTTTTTACCAATAAATATTTATTATTATTTTCAGGAATATAATTTTTATTAATGATATTATTTATATCATTATTAAGAATTTCTTCGCGTTTAATCTTAAATCGAAGTAATTCATCCATAATTTTACTAATATAGAAGTTATAATTTTCCACGCCTTTATAAATATCTAATAAATTATATTTATTGATATAAAGTTTGCAACTATTTTTATCAATTACACAGTGAGGGTCATCTTCACATGTTAATATACTTTGTTCATTATTTGAATTAGAAGAGTTATTGACTTTGGATACTTTGGATTTTTTTATATTTCGAGAAAAGCACGGAACACGTTTATTTGGTGTATGATAATCATCGTAATCAATAGTATGTTTTTTCTGAGATGTAATATTTTTGAATATTTCATTAAGTATTTTATACATTTTTTTTCTATTTTCATTTAAACGGTTATTATTGATGATATAATTGCTATTATTTATATTTTTGTTATTATTGCTACTATTGCTATTGCTATTGCTATTGCTGTTGCTATTGCTATTGCTATTGCTATTGCTATTGCTGTTATTTTCATCATAAATAATTGCCAAGATTTTCTTTAAATACGTCTTATTTTTATGAATAAAAATAGATAACTCAAATCGCATACGATTATACGTTTCATCTTCAAAATTCTTTTTATTTATTTTTTCTACACGATCATCATACATTTTAATTTGTTGACTCAAACTTTCATCAACATCACTATAATAATTCAGTGAACTTATTGGTAATTTTTTATCGTTGTTAGAAGTATTTAAAATAGGAACAATTCGTCCTGTATTTGTGACAAGTGCTACAATATACTTTTTAGAAGAGAAATCAAGAATTTTTGACTCATAAAAATAATGTAATTGTGTATGTTTGCTAATTTGACTTACTATTTTTAAATTATCTTTAAATGATAAACGTGGTATCTTTTTATGGTCTGCAATAATTTCATAAGAAAACTTGGGAAATAATGGACTAGGTTGGATGGGAACATAAAAATGATTATGTAAAACAATACCAAATACTTTATTATAACTATCTACACATTGATATTTTGGTTTATAATCATTATTTAATTTTTTATCTTTAATGGCTTGTAATAATTGCAATAATATAAATTCAATATCAAACGAAAATTTATAATTCATTTCATTTTTCTGTGTGGAAAAAGGAAGTTTATCTTTTTCAATATTCTTTTTTAATACTTGTAGCCAATCTATTTCATATTTATTTTGACAACCTTTTTGCGATATATCATATATTTTTTTTACATAGATCATGGAACTATCAAATATACATGATTTAGATACTAATTTTCCATCTCCTTCTAAATAATGAATTGGTTCATAATAATGTCCACTTTTTAATATAATTATATTTTTACGATTTAAGTTATAAAATTGTGTAAGATCTTCACCAAATGGACAAATTAAATTATCATTTTCAAAAATAAAAATATTTGCGCCTTCGGGAAATAAAATATTTTCTCTTTGTAAGAAATCCCATAAATATTGATGCCCCATATATACTTCTTTATTGCGCAAATAGGAAATATAATTTTCCATAGAAGTCGCTTTTGACTTTTTGTTATGAAAAAGAACTTCTAAATTACCATAGTGCAGACTAAGAAATAAAGGATTATCATTTTCTAATTTTTCAATAAATGTTTCCACTAAATCATCCAATGATAATTGATTACTTTTTGTATAACATGAAATAATATCAAGCATACATGATAAAAAGGATCTATTTTTCTCATGTTTAATTCCTTTCTTTAAAAATCCTTTATTATACCCTAAATATCCGGTTGTCAATTTTGTATTTAATAATTTACTTAAATAAATCGGAAGTATTCCATAACGATGATTATCAATGGGACTTTTTTTACCTAAAATATAAACACTATCATCTTTCTTATTTACATTGATGTTATTATTTATTTTCATACATTTTTTATATTGTGGTTTTTGACGCTGCTCAGATTTATAACAACAAGGCAAGCAAAATCCTTCGGGTGTGGTATAATTACTCACAAAACCAGGATATGAATATTCATGTGCTTCACGTACAATAGCTCGATGATCCCCAAAAGGACATTTTAAAGTAGCACATATTGCTTTATCTTTTTCAGATCCAATAGTGTACCCTTTTTTTTGCAGTGTTGCACTATTTACATCCGATACGGCAATCGGAATTTCACAAATGGGACACCATATTTTAGGACAAATATACCAGCGAGGAAATTGTTCTCGGGAAGTATAGGAAATAGCATATTCATAAGAATTTTGATTTACATTTTTCGTTTTTTCAGGATCTTTATCCATCACAACGGGTTGAAATTTACGTTGGCATTTTACTGAATAACGATCTTTATCTTCTTTTTTTTGTTTATTTTCACCTTTTAATTTTTTATTTTTATCTTTTTGCGGTTTAAACAATATATGGTCATACATTTGTAAACGACGAATAAAATATCGCGGATCAGCACAAGCATCTTTACATGTACCTTTATCAAGTATTGGATCATTACATTTGAGTAAAATTTCAGAAACAACATTAGAAGCTGATAATATACCTCTTTTTTGTAAATTATTTTCATTATTTTTCTCTACATTTTCATCTTGATTATTTTCTTCTCTTAATTCTTCCATATTTACATTAACAGTTTCATTATTTTCATTATTATGATCATCTAAATCTTCATAAACATTAGAAGACATGGTAAAAGGTATATTTAGCAAATTAAAAGATGAAAAATTATTAAAATTAACTACTTCTTGATTTAAATTAGGCTGAATAACAAAACTGGAATTTATTATTTTATTTTTATTTTTTTGGAAATATAGATACATAAATGTTTGTAAAAATTGATAAATAATCGGAATTAAATAAATTTTTGTGACACCACTTACTTTAATATTTTGGTTATTGATTTCGATTTTATTACCTAATTTAAAATGAGAGTCTATTTTGGAAGAAGAAGAAGTAGAATATTTACGTATCCATTCTTGAATATATTTATTTGCTTCTTCTTTACTTTTTTCATATTTTTCTTGTAAAAAATGGATAATTTCTGATTCTGGAACTTTATCTTGTTTGAAAATATCAATTTGATGAATAATATCACTCATTGGGGTAAATCCCGAGATTTTTTTGTATCTTAATTCTAAATTATTGATAAAATTTTGAGATTGTTTTCTATTTTGACTATCGTCAAAAAAATAAGATGGAAACTTTTTGGAAAATTCATATAAATCTTTAAAATTAAATGATTGTTCTTTTTGAAAGGGAATAATAATATTTAAAAATTTTACTTCCGTGTTTTCTGAAAATTGTAATTCCTTATTTGGATTAACATTTTTATTTGTAATTACATTCGTTAATGAAACATTAGGTGGTTCTATGTACTGAACTTCATTCACTTTTTTTGGAATAATATGTTTGTTGATTTCTTTAATAATTTCTCGGACATTTAAAATACCCATTGATAATTCTTTGAGGGAAGCATTATTTTTATTTTCAAAGGCCATGAGAATTAATAATTCATTATTTTTCTTAATTGATAAAGATAAATACCGCGGTTCATTTTCATAATCAATTAAGTGTCGTTTTAAACTAATGCCATTCATTTTTTTTGTTAAATCTTTTAATATCCAGTCTTTTAAAGTTTGTTTTTTAATTCTATTTTTTTGAAGAGCTTCCCGAGAAGTTAATGAAACTGGAATTCCTGTTAAATCTTCTCCGTACTTAATAAAAGGTGTTTTCATATCAAGTTTTTTGTCCCGCAAATAATCAAAAATTTGATATAAATCTAGGCTATTTTTTTTATTTTTTTGGGAAAAATGACTATTCACTTTGATCTGAACATTAATTATATTACAGCTTCCAAGTACTGAACTATTTTTTGAATTGTTTTTATTTTTTTTATTTGTGTAGTTTTTTATTTGTAATTTACGTTCTTCTTGATGAAAATTTTCTTCTTTTTGGAAAAAATCGCTTACTTCCTTATATATGCTTTTAATTTTAGTATTATTTTCTTGTTTTTTATCTTTTTTATGAAAAGGAAAATGTTTAAGTAAAAATGTCTGATAAATACTTTCGGGAATATTATTGCGATAATAACTTTTTAAATAAGATAATTCGTCATGATAATCAGTAAAATAAATTTTATTCGTTTTTACATTTATAGAATCTAATAAATCTTGTATTAACATATTATTTTCACTTGTATTTATACGATAATTTGGTCCTATGCGAAAATTTTTATTTACTGTAGGAACTTGATAATAAACACATGGTGAATTATTTATTTTTTCATCTTGTGCATTTTGAAAATATACACCAATAATTTCGTTTTCCTTTTTATTATTTTTTATCCATAATTCTTGATCAAATGGTACAATAAATTTATTATTTTTAACATTGCTTATATAAACAAAAATTTTTTTACGAACATCATTAATAGTATCATCTAAATAAATAGAATGAAAAATAAATTGAATTGTTGCATATTCTTTTTTTTTAAAAGAAGAAATCCATTGTTCGTAATATAATGGATACTCTTTTTTTAATTCTTTCAGAGATGATTCTTTTACTTTTTCTTTTTTATTAAGAGCGTCAAAAGTATTTTTTAAAGAAGAAGATAAATTATTTCCTACAAATATATATAATTCCTTATGTAAAGTTTCTTTTTTTGATGATTGATAAATAGTACTTACTTTTTCAATTTCAAAAACAATTGAATTAATTTTTATATCACATGACATAATTAATATATAATCATATATTTTTTCTTTGACTTTCTTTTTATTTTTTAATAATAGTAGAAAATAAAATTTGGCATAATAATTTATAAATAATTATTATCGATTGATTATAGGTTTGATACTTTATCAAAATCTAAAATTAATCGGTAAAATCCAAGTGGAAATAAAAGATGCCATAACACATGTCCATATTTGGTAAATTCTGTGCACATTAATTCAGAAAGAATCCAGAAAAATGCTCCACATGATGATAATGCTAAATTATTTTTATAAGGTATATTGTATTTATTTCCTACTTTATAGATTAATATTATTGTTGGTAGTAAATATAATGTAAAAATATGAGGAAATAAATAATCATTTCTCGGATCAGTATTTAACACAATAAATAGAATCATAAAAACTGTATTCATATTATTATAATAAAGGCTTAATCCACGAGATGGTATATTATATTTATAATACAAGTGCAGTAATCCATATAAACCATAATAATTAGCCATTATCATAGATATTTCGTCACCTTGTTTTCCATACCAATCTAAGTAATAATGATAATAAAAACTACTTAATCCATTTAACATTAAAATGGTAGAAATATTATATAAAATTTTATTGCGTGGTAATTCATAAATTAAGGGGACAAATGAAATAAATAAAGAAGTATATGCATTCCATAATTCGGGACCTTGATTTTGAGTTAATCGAGATTCACAAAAATGATGGGAAAATTCAATGACACTCATTCTAAAAAATACTTTATTAATTATTATCAAAATAATAATTTTTATTATCGAAAAAAATAAATTAGACATCTAATGGTGAATCAGTGACTTTAATTCCACAATATTCTTTTGGATTATTTGTATAATCTTCTTTAGTATATAAATTTGCTTTAATTGCTTCTTTTAAAAGACGTTTGAAATTTTCCCAGAATTCGGGAGTATGACCTACTGATTTGGTCATAATATGCGCAAGTTCATGAATGGCGACAAAAGTAATTGTATTTTCTTCTACAAGTGATTCATTTGTATCTTTTTGGCGAATACAGAAGACAATTTTTTCACCCTTATTTACAGAATATGAGGTGTACTGACTTCCTTTTCCTGATTCAGAAATATTATTGGCATTAAATCGTTTATTTAAACGTATAACACTTGGATCATTTGGATATTTTTGTTTCATTAATAATGTAAGACGCTCTAATTTCATTCGAATTTTAGCAAGTAAATTGGCTGCTTCTTTTTTATCTTCCATGTTGCGTACTAAATATTCCTTATCGTCGATGTCAGATTTGGTGAAAGTGATATCTTGACTTAAGTGTTCATAATGAGAATATCCTAATAAAGCAAAAGCAATAATAATAAGTAATCCTATTAAATAATTTACGTCCATAATATATAATTACATAAAAATATTATATATTATAAATATAATTATTCTAATTTTGATTTTGCTTTTACTTTATTCGGATTTTTCATTTATAATTATTTAGAATCATAATTTTCTAAAAACAAATTAATTTCTTTTACAGAAGTGCTTTTTTTATGTATTTTCTTATAATTTTTCAAAATTTCTTTCACAATAACATCATAATAATATGAAACGTATTTTTTTTCTTTCAAGAATAAATATAATTGATGATAATTTTGAATATCCATTGTAATATTTATTTGATATTTATCATATAATTCTTCTTTAATTAATTTGATATAATTAGCAAAAAATAAAACGACTAAAATTTTATGATTTGATGTCTTAAAAAATTGTAATTTATACAAATGAAAATAATATGTTAAAATATCTATAAAAATCTTGTTTTTAACATCAGGTTCTCTTCGAAGTTGATATTTTTTTAATAAAGGAGGTAGTAATTTTTCATAAATATATATGTATGTTTTAACCTTTTTTTTATATTGTATTTTAAATAAATAAGAATAGTTCCCAAAAGTATAGTTCCCAAAAGTAATATGATTTAATTTTACTCTATATATTTCCTGTTGCTTGTTATATATATTATTTCCTTCTTGACTCTTATTATTATCCTTTCCTTTTTTAAATTGACGATTGAATAATAAAAAAGAAATTCTATCATTAAAAAGGCAGTATGTATCAATATATTTTTTTTTTTCAAAATTAATATCGTATTTAAAAGTGCCATTTTTTTTAATACCTTCTAGATTCCTATAGATTAAATCAGAACAATATTTTAAATTATTGGGACTTGTCATAATAATAATATATAATATTTAATTATATATTAAAGATATTTTATTATGTTATAATTGTTCCTAAGTTAATGATATAATTTTAACATTAAATTATTTACACTTATGTAAAAATTTAAAATGAATAATTACCGTAAGTCTTATTTTTACCACGATATTGGCCAATATATTTTCTTTGTTCAGGACTTGTACATACACAACCGCGATCTGTAGAATATGTAGAAGGACAACATTCTGGACTACTGTAAGAACGGTTAAAGATAAACATACTATCTTCTGGTAATTCTGCGTAAATAACTTCATTTTTCAAAGGAAGAGGAGTACCTTGAGGAACATATAATTTATTTGGTTTTATAGGAGTATCACATGGAGGGTGTTTCCATCCACCTTTACATGGAGTTTTTAACTGTAAATTATCATAAGATCCTAAAACACCATTGCCCATATTGAATTTAACAGGAGATGGACTTGTTGGACCAGTATTAGCCATAACACCATTTAAGTCATTAATACTGTAAGATTTATTTTTTTTAGGAGTAATATTATTATGTACGTTTTTATAATTATAATGAGACATATATTATAGTATAATATTTTTTATTAAACAATAAAAAATAATAAAAAATATAAATTAAAAAGTGTAAATTAAAAAAGTGTAAATAATTTAATTTTAAAATTAAATCTTAAAATTTTATTTTTGTATTATTTATCTAGTAAATTTTGTGTATATTTAGATATAAATAATGCGTTACAATCATTTGTTTTAATCGAATTTTCTACTAAATCCATTTCTTCTTCTTCGTCAAAGTATAATTGTAAATATTTACATTCGATACTTTCAAACTGTAAAATCTGCAATTCATCTAATAACCATTTTACTTTAAATGATGAATTGATTAATACTCCAAAATCATAATAGGGCCCTAAAAATTCTTTAATAATGGATATATTATAATCCTTATCATTAATACGAAATGTTTCTATATCTTTACAATCCATGCGAAAATAAAGTAATAAATTATTTAAAAATGAATCTTGTTTCATTAAATTTATATAATCTTCATCATAAAATGGTAATAATAGATCACGTGTTTCTTCCTTATTTTCTTTTCTTTTTTTTACTAAATCATAATATCCATAAAAAAGTCGATATTGTTTATTATTTACTTGATAATTTATTAAAAAACGAGTATCTTCATTAAATTTAATATTTTTTATACCATAGTAATCAACAATTGTTCGAAATAATTGAGCACTATACATTTTTACTTCTTTCTTTTTCAAATATTCAAAAACTGGAAACGTCACTAATTGATTATTTAAATTATAATAGACTAACTTGACATTTTTGACATAAAAATTTTTATCTATAAAATAATGATCGTAGTATTTATAAATATTTAATTTTGTCCATAGTATTTGATCTACCATAAAACCCAAAAAAAATACAAAATAATACTTTAGAAATTGAAAAAAAAAAGAGTCTTGTAGTGAATAAGCATATTCTTTTAAGAAAGAGATGATCATTGTTTCTACTGAATTATATTGTATATACTTTTCGAAAGAATTTATAATTTATTATAACTATTTCTCTTTTAAATCTATTTTATTTCATTATTCCATATAAAGTTATTTTACATGAAATAATGAAAATAGTAAATTCCTAATAAAAAATGATTTAATTTGTTTCACCTAAATGTATTTAAATAGAACTACTTACTATTAATAATACACTTTGTTTATTTCATTATGTCCGAAACTACGATACCTAATTATCCAATTTTATACAAAGATAAAAACGGCAGGATTTACCAATGGTCGATTGAAATTAAAAAAATAAAAGATGATATTTACCAGTTAATCTATGCTCACGGGCAAAAAGATGGTAAGATTACTCCTCATTATTTAGATATATCTAAAGGAAAACAAAAACGTAATGTTCTTGAACAAGCAATTATGGAAGCTAATAAACGGTGGAATGATAAAAAAGAGAAAGAATTATACGATTCAAATGATGATACAATATCTGATTCATCTGAAAAATCTTCTAAAAAAGAAGCAAAGGAGAAAACAATTATTGTACGTCCAATGTTAGCAAAAACATTTGATCCTACATTATATGATAAAAATTCCCGTGCTTTTAAGATATCATTTGATCCATATGCTTATGTCCAACGTAAATTGGATGGCATTCGGTGCATATCCTATTTAAATGACAAAAAAGAGGTTGTACTTGAATCTCGAACAGGATCAAAGTTTGAAAACTTTGATTTATTACGATCACAACTGAAACCCATGTTAGAAACATTAGGTAAAAATATTTATTTAGATGGTGAATTATATACCAATAAGATTCCGTTTCAGGAAATTTCTGGATTTGTTCGAAAATCTAAAGAACATGCTACACACGAAAATATTGAGAAGATCAATGTGATTGAATATCATATTTATGATATATTAACACTCAATAATCCTGATTTAACATTTGAGGAACGTATGAAGAAATTAACTCTACTAGAAAAAAAATATTCTACACCGATTGTTAAATTTGTGGATTCAATCAAAGTCAAAGATCACAATGATGTACAAACATTACATGATCAATTTGTTAAAGAAGGATTTGAAGGATTAATGGTAAGAGATCGATCTGGTCCCTACGAAATTAATAAACGTTCAAAATATCTCCAAAAGTTCAAGTGTTTTGATGAAGCTGAATTCGAAATCACCGGTTATCATGCAGAATTAATTGATGATGGAAGTAAAAATCAAGGTAAAAAAATGGTTGTTTGGGAATGTATTACCAAGGATAAAATTCCATTCAGTGCGCGTCCTAGTGCTACAAATGAAGATCGTATGAAATTATACCAAGATTCTGAAAAATATCTTGGTAAAAAACTAACTGTTAAATATTTTGGATTTAGCGAGGAAGGTATTCCTCGATTCCCAGTTGGAAAAGATATTCGCGAAGATTATTAAACATCATCTAATTTAGAATATCGTTATTTATAATTTATTATAAAAATAATATATATTTTATTATTATTTTTTTACTATTTTTATTACAATTTATTTTTATTATAATGAATCATTATCATCATCATCATCATCATCATCTCGAAATAATATTTTTGTTAATAAATTGAGAAAAAAAACAAACATATTTGGCATTTCATGTTTATTATTTACTTGATTTTCATTTATTGTGCGATTTTTCCATTCCAATTTCATTAATTCTTTAAATTCAACGAAATCCATATCCGTATCGGGTTCATATTGTTGAATTTTTCCATGAGAATCTACATAATCAAAATAATCATAATGTACTGAATTTTCAGTACCATAAGAATAGCATTGTATAGTAATACAAGGATCTTCATTTGTTTCTAGATTTTTTAATTGATGAATTTGATTCAATGTTGGACTAATCCATGTTACATCATCTTCATAAAAATCAGCATCTCCAAATGGTTCAATTGTCGGATTATTACCATTTAAGAAAGGGTATAAAGAAACATGAATGGATCCATGTAATACGCGAATAATGGCATCGCAATCAGCATGACTATGAACAGGGCTAAAGTGCCCCACAGGCCAAATTTCCATTACATAGGGTATTCCAGGAGATTCTCCATTATTTTCACCTAAAGTGATACGTAAATATGTTTCTTTACTATTTGGTTTTAATTTATTAAATTCGTCACTTTTTTTAATTAATTGTTTATGACACCACATTCCCGGTGTTTGGATACTATACTTGATTGCTTCAGTAAAATCAGGAAAATCATCATCATCTAAAACAAAATTTCTACCTGAAATAGAATTATATAAAATTTGTGATGTAGATGATAAATGAGATGATGGTAAGTAAATATTTTGTGCTACGTCATCCATAGTTAATTCATCTTTATCTTTGACATATAATGAAATATATTGATTAATCGGATCACGTAATAATCTACGTGGAAGTATATCTGAATTTATCAACTTAATTTGTGTCAAACTTTCTAGAAATAATTTATTTTCTTCCCATTGTTCGGGATGATCTTTGTCATATTCAAAAAAATATTGATATATAGCAGTATCAATACGTGCTTCTCCAATACCTGCGCAAAATCTTTGGTTTTGACTATCTAAACTAAACCAATAATATGCACCATTTAATGTAATTAGGCCTTTGTTATTTTTATCATCTTGAAACTCTTTTTGGTTGGATATTTGTTTCACAGTTACAGAACCATTGTTAAAAGCCACTTCTAAACCATCATTTTCTGATGAATTTAAAATTTGAAATGTACATGGTTCTTGATCGTATTTTAAAAAATCGAATAAAAAAACAGTTTGCCCATGAATTAATAAATTGATCTTTTCATTATCTTGAAAATTTGTATTTTTTAAATTAAAAGCTCTTGGGATGGATGTAAATTTATTCATTGAAATAGTTGATACTGTTTCCATGATTAATTAAATTATAATAATTATTATTATTTTTCCTTTAAATTGAAAAATAATAGTTATACATAAATTACATAAATAAATGATATAAATTATATAATCAGAAAAAAATATCATCTTAATATATAGAAATAAATAGAATGGATATTTATTTTATTTTTGGTATAATTATTTTCATTGTTATGATCCTTCTTTTATGTGGAAATTATAAAATTATATTACTTCAAACTGAAAAATTTTCGAATAAATTTACCAATGATAGAAACTGTAATTGTAGTCAAAAAAATATTGAGGAATGTAATACTTATGGAAAATCATGTGTTTGCGATTATTTCCAGAAAAATAGCCACTTTTGCCAAGATGCTTATTAACATTAATAACCATCATTTTCAATTTTCATATTATTATTTTCTTCATTAAGATGATGAAATATTTCAAGAGCTTCTTCTTTTCGCTTATCAAATATATCGCTTATACAACCATTTACACTATTTTTTATATTTTTATCATTGATGAATTCTTTATATTTACTTTCAATGATATTACATTGATTCTCGATATCAATGGGTATTTTTGAATGTTGAATGACTTCATCTTTAATTTTATTTAATTCATCGTGTAATTTTTTCATTGATAAATTAACAATTTCATCTTTTTCCATATTTTTATAATTATTATCTGAATCATAAACATATCCCATATTTGAGTTTTTATCTAAAATAACATTTAAATTATTCTTATTTTCGAGAATTTGTTTTAATAATTCAGTATATTTATTATCAGTAAGAAGCAATAATTGCTTCAAATACATATCAATATGCTTGGTATCCCATTCTTGATCAAATGAGATGGGCATTTTAGGAAGATTGATAATATAAATATTATTATTAATCGTATTATAAGTATTATGTTGATTTTCAATAATGGTATTATTTTGTTCTAAGTTTTCGGAAATTCCATTCATCTTCGCTGATTCGTAGGATAATTGTACATGAACATCATTATCATTATTAGGAGACATAATGTCTTCTTTTTGATCACATGATTGTAATAATTCTTGATTTTCTATAAATATATTATCTTCTTTTTTTTCATCATTTTTGATTATATTTTCCTTAATTTGACTATCATTATCGTCTTTAGTAATATCTTTATTATCAGATAATTTTAAAGAGTCTATTTCTTTTTCAGAAGATGATATATTACTATCTTTTCCTTTTTTTTTACAATAAAATTTTATATGTTTTTGTAAAAAACTATTACTACTATAATTTTTATTACAATAAGTACATTTATTTTTTGATACTTCTTTATCATTTTTACGCATAGTGGATATTAAAAAAATCTCATCATCGCTATATTTTAATGATTCTAGACGTTTGATACATTGTTTCTTTTTATTTAAATGAACAATCATGTTGCTTTTTTTATTTGTAGTATGACCACATCGTGCACATTCAAAAATATTTTCCATAGTAAAAAGAGTCTTTTTATACTATATTTATATAAAAATTTGTCTTTAAATCAAAGTCGTAATATAGCTTTTTTTTATTTTAAACATATTTTATACCAATAAATATATCTTTTTATTCAAAAAAACATTACCAATAACGTTCAAAAACGTAATTTAGCTCGTAATTTAGCTCGTAATTTAGCTTTTTTTTTCATAAAAAAAAAAATGCATTTTATATGTTTTATTTTTAAAAATGCAAAAATAAAAAAAAGTAGTTTTGCATTTTCATTTTTAAAATATTAAAATGAGTGTTTTTTTTTTAAAGCTAAATTGCGAGCTAAATTGCGAGCTAAATTGCGAGCTAAATTACGACTTATACCATAAACGATAATTTTATTTATAAAAAATATTAAATTATATGTTAAATTATTGTATTAAAAATATTTTTTTGAAAACTAAAAAAAGAGCTAAATTACGACCTAATCCAAAAAAAGAGCTAAATTACGACCCAAAAAATCAAAAATGAAAAAACTTTGATGAGTTTTTTGACCCAATAGTGTATCATGTTTTTTTTTGAAAAAAATTCAGCCAAAACATGAAACGCAAATACGTTTTTCAGATGAAAGACAAAATATGATACATTATCTACTTTTTTCTGAAAAAAGCGCGCAAAAAATTTCATTCCATTTCATTCCAAACGCTAAAAACTTGCGCGAAAAATTCAGCCAAAACATGAAACGCAAATACGTTTTTCAGATGAAAAGTAAAATCTGATACA
>Ga0181553_10000729_pt1 | contig 29059 bp, 41 predicted proteins | sample 011ome_17_FD_133753 | JGI IMG/M metagenome (GOLD analysis project Ga0181553, IMG submission 133753) | Coastal salt marsh microbial communities from the Groves Creek Marsh, Skidaway Island, Georgia - 011502XT metaG (megahit assembly) | ecosystem: Environmental > Aquatic > Marine > Intertidal...
AAAGATATTGTTAACATTGCTTCTGGATTTTTGTACCAGGTCAATGTTTCAGGTGTAACAGGAGTTAAATCAGCAAATGAATCTGATGTTGCAAATTTTGTAAAAAGAATCAGAAATTTAACTGATATCCCTATTTGTTCTGGATTTGGAATAAAGAGCCCTGAGGATGCTAAAAAAATGGCTAATAGTGGTTGCAATGGTGTTATTGTCGGATCAGCATTTGTAAAATATATTCAAGATAATATTGAGAACAAAGATTTACCACAAAGTTTAGGCAATTTAGTAAAAAATTTTACAGAAAAATTAAAATAATATGGTCAATTGGTTACAAAAAATAATTAAAGCATCTGAGAAAATAAAAACCGCTTTTCATGAACGTGCCTCTAAGGAGGATATAGCCAAGTCAGATTGGACAAGCTGCTGTCGTGGGCCTATGTTAAAAAAAGATTTAGCAGAAAACTTATGGGTCTGCCCGAATTGTTCAAAACATCATAGAATAAAACCAAATCAAAGATTTGATATCTTATTTGGAAAAAATAATTATGAAGTTTTTAAAACCCCTCTTCCAAAAGAGGATCCTCTGAACTGGACCGATAGTAAAAGTTATAAAGATAGATTAAAAGCTGCTAGAAAAAAAACAGGACTGGAATGTAGTATGGTTGTGGCATCAGGGATTATTAATAATATAAATGTTACTGCGATCGCATCAGACTTTGATTTTATGGGCGCAAGTATAGGTGCGGCTGAGGGAGAAGCTTTCCTATATGCAGCTCAACATGCAATTGAAAATAAACAGCCTTTATTGGTAGTCACGTCGGGTGGAGGAATGAAAATGCAGGAATCTTTAATCTCATTATCACAAATGACCCGCACGACGCTTGCAATAAATGAAGTTAAAGCTGCAGGTCTCCCATATATTGTTTTATTAACAGATCCAACTGCAGGCGGCATAACGGCCAGCTATGCTATGTTGGGGGATATAATTCTGGCAGAGCCCAACGCCTTGGTGGCCTTTGCTGGAGCTCGTGTGATTCAGGGAACTGTAAAAGAAGAACTTCCTGAGGGATTTCAGCGAAGTCAGAAAGTTTTAGATTGTGGCTTTATTGACAAAATTATAGAAAGAAAAGATCTAGCATCAGAAATTGGAATATTATTATCAATATTGTTAAAACAAAATTCTGCTATAAGTTCTGAACAAAATGAAACTTCAGAAAATTCTCAGCAACTTTCAAAAGTTGCATCCTAAAGAAATCGATTTATCACTCGATAGAATAAAGAAATTAATGAACTTGTTGGATAATCCTCAAGATAACATTAAATGTATCCAGATCTGTGGAACTAATGGTAAGGGTTCTACCATTTCTTTTTTGAGATCAATACTTAAAGAAGCAAATTTCAAATGTAATATTTATACCTCCCCACACATAAGAGCTATAAATGAAAGATTTGTATATAATGATGAGATAATTAGCGATGATGATCTGGCTAGTTTACTATATGAAATTGAAGAGGTTAATGATGGGCAGCCTCTGACTGTGTTTGAAGCACTTACAGCTGCTTTTTTTCATGGATGTAGAAAATATAAAGATAACATAGTGCTTGCAGAATTTGGATTATTTGGAAAAGCAGATGCCGTCAATATTTTAAAGAGTAATCTTGCTAATATAATCTGTTCAATATCTGAGGATCACCTCGACTGGCTCCCTGAAAATGACAGAACTATTGAAAGGATTATTTATGAAAAAACCTCATCTTTGCTCAATTCTAATGTAATTGTTGCCAAACAAAGCTCTGATGAAATTACTAATTCTATAAAAAAAAATCTTTCAAACAACTCTGCAAAAAAAATTTTCTATAAAGAAGACTACAACTTTGTTTCTAAAGAAAATGATTTTTTCTTTTATGAAGATGAATTTGGTGTTCTAAAGATACCAAAACCTTCAATCAAAGGTGAATTCCAGTTAGAAAATGCCTCTAATGCAATAGCTACATTAAGAACCTTAAAAAACTTGAAGATTAAAGACACTCATATAGTTAATGGTGTAAAAAAAGCTTACAATGTTGCAAGACTAGAAGAAATTAAAAAAGGTAAGCTTAAAAATTTAGTAAAAGACAACGTTTTAATCTGTGATGGTTCACATAATCCAGGAGGCTCTGAGGTTTTAAATAAATACATTCAAAGTTTAAATTGTGATGTTCATGCAATTATAGGGATGATGAAAAATAAAAATCATCAAAAATATATTAGTTATTTTAAGAACATAAAATCAGTGACCACAATTGATATTCCCAACACTCCAAGTGCCATTTCAGGAAAAAAATTAAAAGAAAAATTCAACAGTATTTCTAATGTTCAATACAAAGAAAACATTGAACAAGCTATAAAATCTATACCATTAAAAAAAGGTGATATAATTATAATTACAGGATCCTTATATCTAGCTTCAGAAGTTCTTAAGTTAAACTAAATATTTTCAGCAAGGAATTCTTTCATTTTTCCCTCCGGCACGCCACCCACTAGTCTATTAACCTCAATTCCTTTTTTATATATGATGACTGTAGGAACTCCTCTTATACCGGCCGCCGAGGCGGTATTAATAGCACCCTCTTCTACATCAGCATAGTAATAATTTTGGTTTTCTTTTTTATTGGTTTCAGACAAATTTTCCATTATAGGTCGTAAACTTTTACATGGCCCGCACCACGCTGCGGAAAATTGTACCACTGATACATCTTCTTGTTTAATTTTAGTTTCAAAATCTTCATCTTTAAAATCGATAAGCATATATATTCCTTTGGTATAATTTAATTAATTATTAGGGTTTTTAATTTTAATGTCAATTGGGCAATTATGAAAATATTATTTAAGTTTATTTAATTTTGTAGATCTTTTTTCATTTAAAACTCTTCTTACTAATTTTCTATTACATGGAACGCCCATGGATAATGAAACTTTTTCAGCAATTGATGATCTTGATTCTGATTGATTTTTTGCATTATCAAATATTTCTAATATTTTTTTCTCTTTATTTTTGACATTTTCTTTACCTAGTTCACTGTTATTATTTTGTAGTAATTTAGCCCTGATTTCATCTAGTTTTGTTTTTGTTGGAGTTTTGTAAATAGTTGGTATTGAGCCAGCTGATCCTTCTCTTTCTGTTTTTGCCATTTGAATATTATTATTGTTAGCAAACCTCGGTAAATTATCTATTCTTACAGATATCTTATTCTTGTTTAAAAAAGAAAAAAACTCTTCTGTATCTAAATAATCTTTTGGTTTTTCTTTTAAAAATTTTAAATTATAAGGATTGCTTTCCATAACAAATCATTAAATATTATCAATTAAGCAGACTCTAATCTAGACTCAATTTCCATTACATATTGATTATATTGTTCAATCAAATCAAGAGCTTCTTGATCATCTTTGTATTTAGTCTCTCTTAAGGTGTCTGCCTCTGAATAAAAACTAGGTACTGTCTCCCATTTTTCTTTATTTTTAGATAATAACCTTTCTGCAAAACTTCTATTTATTTTATTATATATAGATTTTGGTAATGACTCAGGACTTTCTTCATAAATTAAGCACTCTGCAAAATATTGAAATCGTTCTTCAGAAAATTTTTCAATCAAATTAACTTTTTCTTTCCAATTTACCTCATGAAATTTTTTCATAACCGCTTTATCTTTATCATTTGCAAACCCACCAGCATAAATTGTTTCTTCAAATAATATCTCTGATTGATCCATAGACATTTTTTGTTGGGCTTTTTCAGATAAAATTTCACTAATCAATTCTATAAATTGTGGATTTTCTTTTAAAACTTTAACTCTCCTATTTATTTCTTCTAATCCAATTTCAGAGTATTTTTGTGTTTTCAATGCATAGTCTGACTTTAATAAAACTAAAGATTTATTGCACTTAACAGTTCTTAGAACTTTAGGTGATGCCTCAAGAGCTTTAGCTAAAGTTTGCCTATCCATCTTTAAATATAGATCTGGATCTACTTTCATATCCCAATTGATTGACCAATTAAATTCTGGGTGAAATAAAATGTGATGACATAAAAATGGATGAGTATTTCCATAAAAATATTCTAAAGATGTGTAAATTTTATTTTTTAAAATAAAATTTTCTGTATCTTTTTTTGTTGTTAGCAATAATGCATCATTCCATATATTATTTGTTTTTTTCATTATAATTTTACCGACCTCAATTGTATTTAAACAATCAGTTGTACTATCGTGCAACTCGCCATTATCAATATTATTTGCAATACATAAATCACCTAATTTAAATGAGGTTCGATTTTTTTCATTAAGAATCGTTTTAATAGATTCATCATCTGCAAATTTTGCAGCTCTTACAACATTTAAAATATCAAGATGTTTATTGCCATTAGTATTAGTTTGATAAACGTCGGGGATTAGAGATTTAAATAGCATCCTTCTATAAAATTCTAGGTCAAATGCTACTTGATTAAATCCCATGACAATTGAGGGTGTATTTTGTTTTATTAAATTATAATGCTCTAAGACCATCTCATAATGAGATCTATTTGTGTTTTTTAATAAATTTACCGGAATTTTATGAACCATACATGCACCAATGGCAGGAATCACGGTAGGTTTTAGCCTACATCTCATTTCATGTTTTGATTTAATATTTAACTTATCATCAGAAATTAACAAGCTAGCCTGGAGTACCTGACCATAATTTACTCTTGTATCTGATGATTCATAATCTAGCGTAATAATTTTATTTGTCATTATTTGTATTTCTACTTATCAAATTTAATATTTTTTAATTGAAGATTGAAATGTTGTATTTGATTTCTTAGTACTGTCAATTCTAATTCCTTTGTTTCTAATTTGATTTTTAGTATTTCTAATTCTTGATCCTTATTGAATTCATTTTTGTTACAAAAATTTTTTATCATTGACCAAGTTTTAAGTAATAAACTTAAAAAAAAATTTCTTAAATGATTGTGTTGAGGTAATCTTATTAGATCTGGAAAATTTGTTTTTTTAATGTTTTGTTTCATCACCTTCCTCTTCAATCTCATCTTTCACATTATTTGGGATTTCTTTTTTAGGAGATAGTCCTCCAATTTTAACCATTTTTATAATTCGAGACAAAAGACTACCTTTACCATCTTTAATCTTACCCATCACTGAGTCTAGCTTTTCCATAGATTTTTCCATACTATCATGGGCAGTTTGCGCACTATCATAAATTTCAACTGCTTGAGAACTAACTTTATTTGCTAAATCAATTATATTTTGAACATTCTTAGATTGTTTTTCTGTTTTCCAAAAGTATTCGACTGTCTTTAATGAAAAATACAACATAGAAGGACCAACTAATGTAATCTTTTTAGAAATTGCATAATCCATCATATTTCTACTAATATCACCTAGTGAAGAAATTGATGGCTCGTTAGGACAAAACATAATCACTGTATCAAGTGAATTTATATCTTTAATACTTTGATAATTTTTCTTAGCTAGTGAGTCTATATGGTTTTTAATTGATATTCGGTGATCACTTAAAGCTTCTTTTTTTTCTACTTCATCAGAAGAATTAACATATCGATCCCAGGCCGTAAGAGAGACTTTACTGTCTATGACTACATCTCGACCATCTGGGAAATGAACTAATACATCTGGAATTAATCTTCCGTCATTTGTATTGAAGCTTTTTTGAACTTCAAACTCCTGTCCTTTAGTAAATTGAAGTTTATTCTCTAATATATGTTCTAAAATTAATTGTCCCCATGCACCTTGTTTTTGACCTCCACCAGTAACAAGCGTTCTCTTAATTTCTCTAGCAGCCTCACCTACTTGTTGTTCTGCTGATCTCATATCAGTTAATATTTGATTAATTGAACCACGCTCAGTGTCTGCCTCAGTTTTAAATGTTTCAACTTTTTCTCTTAATGTTTTAATTTCACCAAAAACATCATTTTCATTTTTATTTTCTGATTTATCCTCATTTAATTTAGAATAAATAAACATTCCCCCAGAACCGATTAAAATTCCAAAGAATAATCCAACACTTAAATCTACAAAATCCATATTATGCTACCTTACTTTTAAATTGCGGAATGTTCATATCATCTTTTAAAAATGCAGAAAAATGAAGTATTTTACTGTCATAATACAAACAAGAACCGACTACTTGATCACTATTAAATCGAATCTCTTCTCCTAAACATCCTGATTGTGTTTTATGCATTTTTTTTTCAGATTGTTCAATCAATCTTAGAAGTTTATGCACATTCTTTTCATTAATAAAATTTTGATAATAGTTTTTTTTATAGCTATCTAAAACAACACTTCTAATAATTTTGGATAAATAAACTTTTAGAAGATTATTATTAAAGAAAATATCTAAAGAAACAAGACGACTTCCAATTGCTATTGCAACCCCAACATCATTTTCTCCTGGATTAAAATATTTAACTATTTCTTCAAAATTATCTTTTTTCATATTGTAAACATCTTCAAGTGATCCTGTAAAAGATTTAGATTTGAATTCTTTCATTTTATCTGAAATATCATCCCAAATCTTAAATTGATCTGTCTTTTGATTTTTAAATATATCGGCAGAGCTACTTGATCTTCCTTTTGAGAAATAAAGTGATTTTGAAATAGAAAGTGTATTAGCCACAGCCGGGCTCCATCTATTTTTTTCACAACAACTTACTTTTAACATTACTGTCGATTGTTCTGGTATTAAAGTTGTTGAGTCGACTACCCTATTTTGTTTTATGGCATCACCTATAATTTGTTCTGATTCTAAGACTAATAATTTTTTTTCAGAGTTGTTGGTCACTTTAAGATAATTAATAGCACCACTACAATTAATTTCTTTTATCTCAACTAAATTTTGAGAAAAGGCGTCAGTTAGGGTTAGATAATTATCATTTAATTTCTGATTTGTATTTAGAAAAAAAATTACAATATTATTTTTTTGTTTTGGTTCTGAAATATTAAATTGAAAATTAAATTTTCTGTCTATTTTCATACTCTGTACCTCGTCCAATTTCTTGAATATTTAGAAATTACAGAATTTTTATCAACAGCTTGTGCAATAATGTGTGTTAGTACGTCCGAAAATTCTCGTTCTCCATCTTTACCAAACACGTGCCCCATTTCATGTGTCATTATTGCAAAAAATTTACCAAAATTAGATTTAAATAAATCTTTATTTAAATATATCGTTTTACCATCATAGTCTCTTGAGTCTTTAAGTTCACCAAGCAGATCCTTTGACTCGATTGTTTTAAAATCAAGCTCATAAATTCCCTGGTCTTCTTTAAAGGTATTGTAAAGAGATGAAAAGTTTGGCGCTACTTTAGAAATACACTCCATTGCGTAGTTTACTGCTTTTTTTTGTTTAGGGTTTAATGGTGCAGTTTTTTTTGTTCTAATTCTCTTTTCTAATGCTTCTTTATTTTTAACAAACATTTCAAGAGATGAGATAACTCCAAATCTTACAAAGTAGCTTGGGAGCTTAATTTTACCTTTTTTTTCAAGCTCTCTATCTTTTTTGATAATATAGGTTTGAGTTTTCTTGTCATACCACTCACTCCAGGTAATTCCTCTTGAATGATAATGGGCAGAGTCTGCGAAGTATTTACTACCAAATAACTTTATTAATGACTTGTCATCTTTTATATTCCACGCGTTATTTGCTAGCGCTGCTAGTAAAGGATGGCCTTTATCCCATATTTTTTTTGAAGTTTCTAAGACATATCTAATAGCAGGGTTATTTTCCATACCATGATAGTGAAACCCAGATCTTGCCCATATACTTAAAAAACTATTTACAAGCTTGTTATCAAATGAGTTTCTATCTCTATCTGATTTAATTTTATTTTCAATTTGAGCATATTTTTTTGGGATATTAATCACTAGAGGGATATGGGAAATTTTACCTCTCATTACACCTCTGTAAAACAAATATCCTTCTTTTGGATTTTTACTTTTATAACATGCTATATCATTATAAGAATGAAGCTCTTCTCCAACTAATGGATTTTTTTCAAACCAAAAATGTGCCATCCCAAAATCAAACGCTGCTTTTAATTCTTTATCGTATGTATGAATCATAAAAGTTGTTTTATTTTGTTTGTTTACTTTAAAAAAATGATAAACGAGTGGTCTTAAATCCTCAACCACTTCATCTCCAACATCGATTACAATTGCCGTATCATTTGAAACTGACACTGGTGCTTGGATTCCTCTTTTTAACATTGATACCACTGCAGCCTTAAAGCCTTCCCCATACTCGCCAACCGTCGTATCATCACCAGCTTTGTTAGATCCTACAAAAAAAAGTTTTCTTAAATCAAAACAGTTTTTACCTTCAACAATAATTTTATCATTTTTTGTATTTACAACTACTTTTTCTATCTCACTTAAATTTGAGTCTCGGAAGTTTTGTAAGATATCTCTTGCTATAAAATCAGCATCCCAATTAACTCCCCAGGATGTAGTTACTGAGCTTTCTACAGATTTATCAAATTTTACAGTATCTACACCAGGCACATCTAGTATTAAGTTTTTATATATTTCTATTTTTTTATTTTTTTCCATTTTTATCTCCTATGTTGTTTGTATTATTTTCCACCCAATCAATAATATTTTTAGGTGGTGTAAAGCCTATTTCTTCAGTTTGATGTCCTTGTGATTTTAAATAATCTTTTGATTCTCTAATTTTACAATTAACTAAAAAAGTTACAGTTTTTGAGATAGATAAAGGAGTATCCCCAGGTAAAATTTCTTTACTTAACCTTTGAAGTGAAGAGTATGTTTCTTTTGAAACACTAATATTTGAATACTTAGTTTTATCAGTCATTTTTTCCTTTAGGTTTGTTGTTTTGAATATTAGTCTGGAGCGCTATAACAAAAGGACAGAAAGAAAGGATGCGCCCCAGGCTAATATTCAATTTGATTGGTTTTTTTTTTCTCATAACCAACAAATAATTCATTGGCTCATCACTAAGTAGGGAAATAGATATGAAAGTTTTAGACAAAATTATTTAACCCCACTAAAAAACAATAAACGCATAAAAGGGTAAAAAGCCCCATAAAATAAGGAATTTTTGGCCTTTTCATTAATGATCCATATAACTTTTGTAGTTATTCTGTAGTTCGTATTTATGTTTAAATACTATGTATCCTCTACCTTCACAGTACTTACAAAAATCTTTATTAATAAATTCATATCCCCAATTCCATATTTGAAAGATTATTTGTTTTTTATTAAAAAACCCTGTGCAATTACAATGATAACAATAATATCGTTTTATCTTAATTTTATTTTTTTCTTTTACCATCAAGTTACTTCTTTCTAGCAACCTTATTTATGATGTAATGAATTTTTTAAGATAGTTTTTCTAAGAACTGACTTAATAATCCGAATACATAAAAAGGTTAACTTTTTATTAAGTTAATTTGAATGTAATTATTATAATTTAAAAGTCAATAGAAAAACTTATCCAATATTTTATAGGATAAAAAATTATTTACTTTTATCTATGGATAGTTTGATTTTTAAAATTTTATCTTCAATTTTTTTTATTGAATCAAATATTTTTTTTTTTTCTAAGTCTGTCATTTTTTCACCCCCAGGACTTGATGGGTCTGTTGCCTCTATTACAAATTTATTTAATTCTCCTTCAAGAATACTAAATTTTACTAACATACGACTTACATCGTTTAATTCATCAGAACTTAATTTAGATTTTTCCTGATCAATTATAAATTGATGTGCTGTTAAAAGTGGTGGTGCAATTCCTTTACTTACACACGCTCTATCCAATTCTACAGAGTCTTTGTGATCTATATTTCTTTTTATACCGTCAGAATCTGGATCTGGATCGCTGCACTTACGAATATAAGATGCACCTTTGTTAATAGCTTTTTTTATTTCTTCTTCAGTTAAAACTCTAATAATTTCCTCTAGGCCCTTTTCAATTGATGCTAGTTTTCTAATTTTAACCATTTGTCCTCTAATATTTTATATTAGTTCAATTATAATATTATAACAATCCCTCATTAGTGGCTTTAGAGCAGTTATTTTTGCCAAAAGTTTTTTTCATTGCTTTGTCTTTAATGGCTTGAGGAGAAATATTTCCTAATTTTATGTTTTCATAATAAAAATTCTGATCATTATAAATTATAAAATAATGTTGGGGCCAATCATGGTCTTTATTCGGTAGGGTTGACATTATTTTAATTGTCTTAGTATCTTCTAAAACTGATAGTTCTTGGTTTGGTATAGATTTTTCGTTATTCTTTATTTTTAAATTTCTAACTAAAAAAACTCTTTTAGGTTCTTTTTCCATTAATAATGAAAAATAAAAAACTTCGTCTTTATTACTACAAACAAGTAAAATCTTATTGTCTTTTGTTGGTTTGCTAAAATAATCAGAATTATTATAAATTTTACCTATCCAATTTAATATAATGACTTTTTTGAAAATACTGTTTGTAGATGAAGAGTCGTCTTCAAAAAACTCTAACAAATCATTATCTATAAATTCATCACTATTTTTTCTTATAATTTTGAGATATTCATTTCTTGATGTTTTCTTTAGATTTTTCAATTCTTTAACATGTGCTTCTGCACCAACTTTATTCATAATTAACGTTTCTTGAGCAGATCCCAAATTAATATTCTCAGTTGAATTTTTGATACCCCTAATTGCATCGTCTCCATTTTTAATTAGGTCATCTCCACCACTCTTAAATAGATTAAATATGTTCTTAAATATTCCCCCACTTATTGAAAATGAAGGAGAAATAAAACTGATATTAAAAACAAATATAGTGATTAATAAATAAATAAATTTTCTCATCTAAACATCTAAAAAATTATAAAATTTTGGACAGATCTAAATAAACCACGTTTTAACGGCATAAATTTATAACTGTCCAATATCCTATAATCTATTGGACTCCTATGAAATAAAAAAGAGTGATTTACTCCCCTCATGATTAACAACAAAAAAAGGAGAAAAACATGAAAAACAAAGAAACAACACCGACATTTTGTATTACGGGTGCATTAGAAAAATATAAAAGAATTGATGCAATTGTAGAAATACACAACAAAACAAATGCTAGATTTGTTAGTGGTGTAAGTAGTCAAACTGATTACTTAATCAGTTCTAGAAAAGATACTAATAAAGCAAAAAAAGCTAGAGCGTTTGGAACTAAAGTAATTGATGAAAATGAAATGATGGCTTTTATTAAAGCTGGAAGTTTTCCTGTTAAATCAAAGGTTGCATGAGTATATTAGAAACTATTATAATTTTTGAAATTATATATTTTATTCATTATATGATTTCCTAATTATTTATATATTGAGTTTAAAAGATAGATTTTAATTATTATCGAACTATGGAATAATATTTTTCAACACGTTCTAAGAATTTATTCTGATATTCAATTAGTTTTTCACCTTTAACTCTAAATATTTGAAAGACTAAATCAGTTGTTGCTAAAAGAATAACACCTTGTGTAATGTTTGATCCATATGTTTTGTTATGAGCTAAACTGTAAGCTCCACATTGTGTGAAATAGGTTTGTAAAGACTCGTAAGACTCTTTCATTATTGAATTTTTTTGTTTAAAATCTATTACACTTTGAACACCTTCAAATACACCTATTAAATCACTGGTCCCAGAAAATCCATTAGAGCCTGAATAATAACAAACACATTCCACTCCATTTATTTCACTCAAGCTAGGCTTTAGTCCTTCATTAATTATAAGATCAGCCATTTTTTTAGCTTTATTTTTTTCATCACTCTGATCTTCCTCAAATAAATTAAGGTTGTCTCTAGACAAAAGAAAATCTTCAATTTTTTGGTGCATCTCTGTGCCACGCGCTGCTGCTGTATTCTTGACTCTTAAACTCTCGGACTTTCCAACTCGCTCAGCCCAAGCAGCAAGTGAAGCCTTTTCTGAATCACTACGGGTAAGACTTAGGATTGATGTGACTGAAGGTAAAATTTGATTATTCACATTGTAATGTCTAGAACCATTTAAAATACTTCTAGAACTTTTTGGATAATTATATTTTTTATTCCATTTCATATTTTTTTCATCTTTATATCATTAGTGTCGAGGGTGCGATTAGAAATTGTAAATGCTCTAATCCTGAGTTCCTAAGTCAAAAATATGGGGGTACTGCTCTACTCTATATAGGATTTTAAATGATTTTTATCGATTTGATTCAATTTTAGAGCATCTTAATAATATGAATTTTATGTTATGATTAACAATTAATGTCTCAATATGGATACAAATTTAAAGGTAAATATTTTATTCTTGGTGCGATAGGGATTCTTGGAGTAATTTTTACTGAGAGCTGGATACAAATAATATTTGGCATTTATACTTTTGGTTGTATAATTGGTATTATTAAGGGTGACTAGCTACTTTTAAATGGCTGATAGAAAAAAAACACATAATATTATTAGGCCAATTAATCCATTAGAACTTGAAGGAAAATACAAAATTGTATTTTCTACACCTCAAACTAAAAACACCAACATACCTTTAGAGTTTCAAGGATTACAAATTTTTAGAAATAAACAAGAAGCTAAGAAAGCTCTTAAAGAGAGAAAAAATTTAACAAAAATTCTTAATAAAAAAAGAGCCCAAGGTATGAAGGGTAATAAAAGATTAATAGGAAACGTTGGTGGTGATCTATCAAATCTTAAACAAAATGATCCTGATGTTCAAAGATTAAAGGTTGCTAAATCAAAACGTGCTCAAGAGTTATTTAACGATGGCTATAAAAAATCAGAAATTCTTAAAATAATTATTAAAGAATTAAAGCTTAAAAGAAATATTAATTCAAGATCTTGGCCTAAATGGTTAACAGAAATTAATTAATCAATATAAACATGTGCTGCGGTACAGGCATAATGTTCTAAGAATTTATTGTTTTTAAAGTCGTACTTTGACATTACCATTCGGGGATTTTCTTCTCCTTCAAATAAGATAATTTGAAAACCCAATTCATAATCATCAAATTTTACAGTAAAATAATCTTCACCGGTATCTAATTCACTACTCTTGATGGTTTGAAATTGACCTTTATGATCATCAAAATAATGAAATGCTGTAGCTTTCAACTTAAATTTTAAAGGTTTGTACTTTCTTCCATACAAAGCTGATTTTAAATTAAGACAACTGATTTCAAGACCCTGGTCTGCTAACGAAACATTGGGAAATAAAATTAAAATAAAAATGATTATTTTTCTCATTTATGAAAATCATAAAAATCACTGATTTCTCTGTATTTCTTAGTTTCTTTTCGCCATAAATAAAAAAAAATTAAGATTAATAATGGTTGTAAAATAACAAAAATAAGTATGTTTATTAACTCATAAGATATACCCATTGCTTCTGCCATAATTTCAAGAACTAACACACACCAATTAAAAAAATCATTAATCATAATTTTTTATGTGAAAATTCTCTACATAGCTTATTAGCCTCTAACACTGAAGGGACTAGTTTATCTAATTTCCAACTATTAGATCGAATATCAAAATATTTAGCAGCAGAAAAATTCAATCCATCAACAATTTCAATTTCATATTTTTGAAACTCATCATAAAATTCTTTTAAAAAATAAATATATTCTTTGATAGGATAAGAGCCAAGACTGAGATGATATCGAAATCCCATCAAAAACGGTGTTATATCTTGAACTTTAGCTGTGATCTCTTCACCATTTATTTTAATTGGAATATTTTTATCCAGTAATTGTTTAGTATCCCCTGGTTTTTTGTAAGAATACACAGTAAATGTATTATAAACTTTTTTACAATTGTCCTGTGTTCTTATCCAAAAATATAATGCATCTCCATGTGTGACCTGGCCAAAAACTCTAGCATAAGCAAGAGTTTCATATGAGTCTATTGACCATTCCTCCTCTATTTCAGAAGATTGTGCTTGATAAGCAATAACTAATAAAAATAAAAATAAATGTAAGGAAATAAAGATTGCAAAGCGCTTCAAGATTTAAGCTCTACCTTGAAACCACCACTTTTTAACAGTGATGTTATCTTGTCTAATAATAAACTATGGTGAGTATTTGGACTTACTTTGAATTTAAAAGTTTGTTTATAAACTGGTGCAGAATTGCCATACGATATGAAAGTTGATACATGACAGTACTTATGAATGTTAATTTCCATTAATTAGAGCTCCTTATTGGTTATATTTTTTGAATGTAAGTAATTTGTAGTTAGTAATGGTTTCAATCCTCTTCTTTTTATTAAAAGATTTTCGCAAGGGAGATAATGAAAAAAATCGAAAACCTGAGAAAAGGAATGAAATCCAATGCATGTAAAAAATTTAATTTAAATTTATGATGTCAATAAGTTTGAAATCTGTTCTAAAATTGACTGTTGTTTAGACAGCTTTTTGACTATTAGAGGTATAAGTCTTCCAGGAAATTTTATATTTTTTACTTTGATTACCCCATGTGGTCCATTTTTTTCTACTTCCTCTAGCAAAAAGCTCTAGGTAGGGACCCCAACTACATTTTTCAATAATTTTATACATTTCATCTGGTTTTCTTGAGTGCTCCCTTTTTCTACTTTTAATTAAGTTAACTTGGGACCTTCCAGGTTTTAGGGTTCGAACTTTTTGTCCTTTTGTTCCAAATAATAAAATTTCTGTAGTATTTCTAAAGTAAAAACCAACTCCTCTGCCATCTGGCTCTCCGTCTTTTCTAACTTTGTTCCAAATAATATTAGTTTTATATTTAAAACCCCAGGCTTCCATTACTTCTAAACCCTCTTTTAAAAGAGCATTTGGCACCCATAAATATAGATGCGATCTTTTTGATGATAATCTTTCTACTGGCATTGATTTAATATCTTCAAAATCCATTGTTTTATATCGTTTAAGCTTTTTATTTTCTGGTGCTATTTTTCCAGTTCTATTATCAAATTTCCATGGTGGGTCTGCCAAGACAGTACCAAACTTACCAACAATATTTAAGTTTATTTTTTTCATTAATTTATTTTTTTGTTCTTGCAATAAAATCACCCAAATCCTTATGAAGCGCAACCAGAGATTCTGGTGGATTTTGTTTGGCCCATTCTCTTATCATTGGATTAGTTGTTATTTTAATAAAGTCATAAAAAGCAGAACTTATTTGCTCTGATGCTTTTGCATCTTCCTCAGAAATTTCTTGTCCTCTAGTAATTATTCTATCTCTAAAAACATCTTTTAAGGTGACTACAAAAGGTGTACCAAATTCATTTCCACATTCTTGACAACTTTTAGCACCTATTGGATTAATTGCTTTACAACTATCATCTTTACATTTTTTATACCTGGGACTCGCAGGAGGCCATTTGTAATCACAACTTTGAGAAATACATTCTTTAGCATCTTTTTTGTTTTCAGTTTGGCAATCTGGGCATTTTTTCTTTTGGATCGGTTTAATATGTTCGCCTGGCATTTCATCTTCTACAGCTTTAGCAAGTTTATCAAATACTTCGAATGCAGGCATTACAACATAAGCAGTTGAGTCATCATTCTCTATACCTTCATATTTTCTAACAACTCTCCCCATTGCTTGTCTAAATCTTAAATCTGTTCTTGCCCTGGGAAGATAAATCAAAACTCTTAATCTTTGAATATCCACACCTTCTCCAACCATATCTACAGAAACCAACCAATCATCTGTAAAATTTTTTCTAAATCTTTTAATCCTATCTTTTGACTCTTTGGCACCTTCTTCGTTGTGAACAACAAGTGGTTTTTTATTTGTTTTTAATTCAATTATTTTTGCCATATAATTGGCCACTTCTATTGATGGTGCTATTATTAATCCTCCTGCTTGAGGTAATCTCATTTTTCTCTCTTCTAGTTTTTCAATTGCGTGTTCAATCATAGATGCTTGGTAACCATTCATGTCAGGTGAACCATCTTTGTTAGGTCTTATGGTAGTACAACATGCATAAAATCTATTTGCTTCCTGAATAACTGCAGCTGCTGCACTATCTTTAATAGAGTCTTCTACTTTATTTTGTTTTCCACTAACTGACCCTAGCTTTGGACCTCCATCAGTATCAAGGATATCAAAATTTGCTTCATGCCTATGAAAAGCTATTGGTCTACAATAACCAAGTTTTATAGAATCACCATATGTTAGTGTATACTGACCTTCTTTTGGATGAGAAAGCTGACCACCTTCATATTGAAGAAAAGCAGGTTCCTCTGAGTCAGTTCTTATCGGTGTTCCAGTTAACATTAAAATAAACTTTGCATTATTGAATGCATTAATTGCACTATTACCCCACACAGCATTTGCTGCTGCATGGTGCTGCTCATCACAAATAACTATTGTTTTTTTTTGATTACAAATTTTTTGATAGCCGTCCAATAAACTATTCACCATCATCCATGTAGAGCATAGATCTGTGCCATGATCTCCATCAAGTTTGTTCGATCTCTGCATATATCTACCAGTGACTTCAAGGTAATCTTCTGCCCATTTATCAACAACTGTATCTTGAGGAGCAATAACTATAACTCTTTCTACTAATCCTTTTTGAAAAAGATCGTCTGCTATTGCAATTGCTGCATAAGTCTTACCAGTGCCTGGTGCAGCATTTATGACGAACCTATTATCATTACTTTCTGAGTACCATTTTAAGCATTGGGTTTTAGCTTTTTCTTGCCAATCTCTTAACTTAAGTTTCATAATTTGTTACCTTTTTTTAAATTGCATTCAGCACACAAAGCTTGAGCATTTTTAAGAATAGTTTTACCACCTTTAGAATAAGGAATAATATGATCTGCATGAAAATTTCCTTTTAATTTTTTACCACATAAGTTGCAAATATTACCTGAAAAAATCTTTAAAATTCTTTTTTGCCTTAATGTAAAAGTTCTTTTAGTCATTCACTTAACCACCATTCATGCATGTTAATATCTGATACAGGTAAATTTTTAAAATGTTCACATTTAAGTTGTTTATTAATTCTAGTTAGTATCCTAGCCATTGTTACTGGAGTTTTTTTAATTATAAAACCTTTTTTTTTTAGCCTTCTAATAGCTTCATATGGGTTTGAAACACCAAAGTATAAAACTCCTTCTAAAATAGAAATTCGATTTCCCTTAAGTACATATTCTTCTAAAGCTACATTTCCTTTATGTGTATAATTTTTTTGACTCATAATACAAATTTACTTAATTTAAATTAAGTTATATCTCCAAGCTTATATCCTTTCAATGTTCTATAATCATTTTGTAAAATTTTACTTTCATCAGCATTATCGTTAATATTCATTCTATAATACTCATGGCATGCAAGGTACCAGGGGTCTGTTTTTGTTATCATAGAATATACATTCTTAGAATAATAATTACCAAAATGTAAATCATCTGGCTTGGTATATTGGTTTTTATCCAGTTCAGGTTTAAGTTTTTCAAAAACTTCTAAAGTATAAGCTTCAAAAATTTCATCATTTAAATCTAGTTTAGGATTAGCTTCTTTTGCTTTATTAAATATATTTTCTACAGCATTTCTTGCTCTAAAAAGAAGTTTTAATTCTCTCTTATTTTTTGCATTTTTTAAAAATGAAAAATCTTTATTTTCCTCTCTTTTATTAATGACTTTTTGATTATAGCTTTCGGGAGTAAGTTTTTTTGTTTCTAAAAAATTTTTCCACTGTTCCTTAATTTTATTAACATTCTCTTCAGAATTCTTTGATACTACTTCTTCTTTTTTTTGAAAATTTTCTATTTTATTGAAATAACTAAATTTAGAATTTGATATATTTGTGTCTATATTTTCTTGATGATTCAAATTTGTCATATATTTCCTCATTTAATATATCTTTGAAACATACCTCGCTAATAAAGGCTTGATTTCACTTTCGCCCATTATTTTAATTTTCCCATTTTGATAATAAAAATAAATTCTATAAAAATGTTCCCCATCTTCATGATTATGAACTTCCTCAATTCTTATCTCAGAAACATTAATTGTTTTTTTCATAACTTAATCCTATTCAAATAAAATTGATCAATCTTGTGAAAAAAATGTTTTCTTTTGGACAAAAAAAACTAGATATAGCAATGTTTTTTAGGTAATTTTACTTATTAAACTTTTTTACCTTTGTTGGTTACGAGTTTAATGTAAGGTTTTCTAACTCTTTTAAGGTATAGGGTGGATTTAATTATATCTATTGAGGCGTCTACTTCAAATTTTTCATCTGTAACTTTCTTAAAATCTTCAACAACTTCATCAACCTCATCAAGTCTAGTATTTCTTTCAAATTCGATGCTTAAACTTTTAATTTTTTTATCTATTTTTTTCATATTGGTAAAAATATACTTAAGATTATAACAAATATATTGGTTATTTTATGAAAAAATTACTGCTGTGGATATTATGTAAATAACAATACCTATAGTTCTTGATTTTTTATTAACAGCTAACGCAGTTTGATAATCTTTTTTTGTTAATCTACTAAAATAAACTGTAAGAAAAGTAGGTATCGCACAGAATAAATAAGATAGTAACACATATCTATCTAAACTTGTTAAATATGAAAGTTTAGGTAAATCATCATTAAAAACAAAATTATAAGCAATTAGCGACAACAACCCTACTATTGAAGTAGTTAATCTAGACTCTACCTGGTTAGGAGGGATCCACATGACAGACCAAACAATTGATAAAATTAAAAAAACTGGAATAATAATTTTAAATATAAAATAATTTATATTTCTTTTAACTTTAATTTTTAAAACTATTACATCAAAAATTGATTGGGTAAGCTTATCTCTATCAAAAGGTGAGACGGTGTCTTCAATTTCTATTTCATTATCAACTTTAAAATCAGTGATAGACCATTCTTTGAGAAAGTTATCATTTTTATATCTTTTTAAGTCCAAATAAACATTGTTCCTTGGTGTAAAAGTTGAAACATATGCTTTTGGATAATTGTCCTGTTCATTTCTTTCAATACCATAAGGTGGGTATAATTTAATTTTTAAAACTTGTTCATCAAACGGAAATTTTTTTAAATCAAAATCTACTTTAATTCTAGCAACACCTTCATGAGATGATTGGGTAACAGTTTTGTCAAATTCCTCAAAATAAATTTGTTCATATGACGAAAATGTTTTGTCTTGATCATAACCAATTTGCTCTAAAAAAGTTGTTTGATTGGTGACTGGAGAATATATTTGTGAATTTTCTGTCAATTCATCTATTGGACAAATAGTAAGATTTCCAATTTCTCTTCCAGCTTCAATCCAATCTGGTCTTTCATGAGTTACCTGAAAAGAATAATCTAACTGAAATTCACCTTCTTTGGTTTTGATCTCATCAATTGCTCTAATTGAAAAAAATTCTAAATCAAAAGGATATAAGTCATACTCTTTTCCCGTTATTAAATAATTTCCATTTGGTGTTTTTACATTTGAAGTTTTTTTAGCTAATAGATTGTAAATTTGAGAGTCATTAATTTTTGATAAATTAATGTCATTTATGCTTGTTATTAAGCTTGAAGGCTTAATATTTTTTTCTATTAATGAAATTTTTACAATCGGATGATTATTCTCATTTCTTTTTATTGTAATTTTATTTTGTTTATAATCATAAGTTTTATGAAAATATATACCAAGATCATTCTTAGGTTGCTGGCCATCTGTAACTAAACCATCTTCTGGATAAGGTATTTCTAAAACTTTATCCTGAAAATTTTTACACTCATCTGATTTTACGTAGTTAGGTAAAATAAAACACATTAAAAAAAATAAGAATAAAAAATTTTTTAATTTCATACAGGTAAGACTATTTCTTTTTTGAATAAAAAAAAACCCCCTCTAATAAAGAGGGGGTTAGAGGTTGATTATAATTTAAGATGATTTACTTGGAATATTCCCAAGTATTATCAAATACGTTATATTCCATTGAAGAGTCTTTTCTCTCAAAACTCCATTCATTGTTAAATGAATTATATTTCATTTCAGAATCTTCAGCTGCTCTTTCCCATTTGTTTGTAAAAATGTTGTATTTAATGTCAGCTTTAGCAAAAGATATAAAGCTTGCACCTACTAGCATCAATAAAGCTATTCCAATTACTTTTTTCATAATTTTTTTCCTATTATTAGTTGTATTAATTTTCATTAAAACTTTATTTCAAATTAACTCTAATAATACTTGGGAAATAGATTGGAGTATTTTAGACAAAAAAAGTAGGAAATTATTAATTTAAGACTCTATCAAATATTTTAATTCTTATGAATTGAGCCTCTTGCTGATCCTCGTAAGTGACCTCAACATCATCATCGGGATCAAAAGTTTTTAACACGACTTTAACATATTTGTCTATTTGGTCTAAGGAAGTATCTATTTTAAAATATCTTTCAAAAACTCTCATTAATTATAATATATACAAATATGATTGATAACTCCATTAGATAAGTTAAATATATTTTATGGAATTTTTATTTATCTTTAAAATCCTATTTTTTGTAGGAGGCATTATTACACTTTACGCAATTGCTAGAAATATAGATATTTTAAAGATTATTTTTATTTACTGGAAAGATTCTATTTTTTTAATCTTTAGAAAGTAATTTAATTATCTTTTTCACTCCCTTTTTTTTAAGAGATTTCTTGGAATAAAATAAACAAGCTGATGATTTTAAGATTGTATCAATTACTTTTAAATTATTTTGTCTTAAAGTTTCCCCTGTCGAACTAAGATCTATAATAATATCACTTGTGCCTAATTTATTTGACCCCTCGGTAGCACCCAAAGAGGTTATTGTTTCATATTGGGTTATACCCTTAGAGTTAAACCATTCATGACTCAAATTTTTAAATTTAGTTGCAACTCTCATTAATCTTTGCTTCTTTTGATAAAATTCATAAGATATATCCTCTAAATCTGTTGGATTAACACAATCTAACCAAGCATTATCTACAGCAACAACTAAATCAGACTTTCCCCAGTTGTACTCTTTAGCTAGTGATATTTTAGATTGGATACTAGGTTCACTCTCACGCCATAAATCTTTGCCACTTATTCCAATATCACCAATACCTTTACCCAATGCTTCAATGATTTCTGTTGCATTCATGTACAACACTCTTATTGAAGGATAACCTTTTATAGCTCCAATTAAAGATCTTTCACTTTGCTGAATTATTTTTAATTTATTTTTTTTAAAAACTCTTTCAGCTTCTGATTTCATTCTACCCTTTGAAAGAGTAAGTATATTAATAATTTCTTTTTTCACAAAATACTCCTATTAATAGCAGCACCTACTGCAGGCAAATCTGTCTTATTACCAAGATTCTTTATTAAATTGTCAAATCTACCCCCACTTAAAAAAATAAGTTTTTTTTTGTTAACCTTAACTTGAATATTAAATGTCATACCTGTGTAATAGCTTACAGATCGATTAATGTTCGTTGAGAAATATACTCTTGTATCTTTGATATTATTTTTTTTTATCGGAAAGTAATCTGAACTAATAAAAATATTTAGATTATTCTTTTTAAAAAAATTATTTAAATATCTTGGTGCTTTTTCTATTAGACAGGTAATTTTTAAGTAATCTTTAATTATTTTTACACTTTTTTTATTAGATAAATTACGAGGGTCTTGATAATTTTTTAAATCAAATCTTTCCAAAATATCTTTTAAACTTCTACCTGAATAATTTTTATTTAAATCTTTTTTTCTAAATTTCTCTGCTAGTGCTTTATCATTTTCTACGACCTTGGGATTAATATCGGTATTATCTGACAATTTTTTTAATAGTTGATTAAAATATATTTCTCTAGAAAAGTGTCTTTTAATTTTTTCTTTCCATCTAAGCGGTAAAGAAAGTTTATTAACTAATGTATGAAATATTTCTATATTGCTTATATTTAATTCACAATTTTTAAAATTTGATTTTTTAAATATTTTTAAAGATGTTGTAATTATTTCTTTATCATCTTTTGCTTTAGTGTTTGATCCAAAAATCTCAAATCCAGTTTGCTTAATTATTGGAGATTTATTATTTTTATTCTGTTTACGATAAGCCTCTCCGCTATATGACCATTTGATTTTTTTTTTATTTTTAATCTGAATAAATTTTATTACACTTGCAATACTCAAGTCTGGAATTAACGAAAAATCTTTATAGTTCTGATCATGAAATGAAAATAGATATTGTTTAAAATTACCACCAGATCTTTTTAAAATATGTCTAGACTCAATAATACTATCTAATTTTACATCCTTAAAACCACTAGTTTTAAGAATTTTAGATAAATTGTTTGATTTCATCGATTAAATTTTCTTTTGATATAGTGATTTGATTATTACCTTTAACTCCTTTGAGATTTTTGAGTGTGATAGTATTTTCTTTAAATTCATTTTCTCCACATATAATTGCAACTGAAAGATCTCTTTTATTTGCATAATCTAATTGTTTTGAAAGTTTTTTTTTGGAATCTAAAAAAATTTCTGAATTAATTTCGTTATCTCTTAAAATATTTAATATTTCATAATATTTTTTTAAATTTGATTCATCCATAACACAAATTAATATTGGTTTTTGTTTATCAATTTGAATTTCATTTTTTTGTGATAGACAAAATACTAAACGATCAAGGCCTATTGAAATACCAGTTCCAATAAAAGGATCTCCTTTGAATTTTGAAATTAAATATTCTCCTCCACTGCATACAGCACCTGGGTCAATTACTTTGCCTTTAGAATTTTTTACTTCAAATTTTAAATTAGTTTCAATTACGGTTCCTGAGTAAATGTCCATTCCACGAACTATTGCAGGATTAAACTTTACCTGGTCAAAATATTCTCCATAGCTTAAAACATCAAACAACTCCTCGAGTTCCTTAATTCCTTCTTGTGTTAGAGGGTTGTCAATTTTTTGTTTAAGTTCCTTGATATCTCTAATCTTTAAAAAATTAATAATTTTAGATGATTGCTCGTTATTTAAATCAGCACCTTTAGTTATTGCTCCACTTGAGTCTCGTCTCTCTTTTTTTAATAATTCTTCAACACCTTTTAAACCAAAACCTGGTTTATCCAACTTGTCTATAGATCTTAAGACTTTTTGTTTTTGTTTTAGATCAATTATTTTTAATTGATCCATTAAACCTTGGATAATTTTTCTGTTACTTATATTAATAACAAATTCTGATTTTTTTAAAAACTCACTAAAAGTATTTCCTATAATAGAACACAAGTCTGCATTAGCTTGTTTGGAATCGAAACTACCTATAATATCTACGTCACATTGGTCGAACGATTTATATCTGCTACTTCCTGGTTTATCTCTTCTAAAAACTGTACCTATTTCATAACGCTTAAAAGGATTTGGAAGATCCATATAGTTTTGTTTAAAAAAATTTAAAGCTGTTTGTGACAAATCATATCTTAATGAGATACTGGTCCCATTTTCGTCGTAAGTAAAGATATCTGACATAGGATTTTCATCATCTTCTGATAAAGCATTTCCAATAATAGAGCTTAACTGCATTGGACTCGTCTCGAGAGGGCTATATCCAAATTTAATAAAGTTTTTTTCAATTATTTTTAATAATTTTTTCTTTAGAGATAAGCTATCTCCCCATTTATTTTGAAAACCTTTAGGAAGTTCTGCTTCTAATAATTTATTTTTTTTATTCATTCTATTAAGACACCTTTCCGAGCGTCTTGTGGTACATTAGGTAGGTTACGCTCCTACGACTTCGGATCCACAAACCGACGTGATACTATTTCACCACTAATGCTTATAAGTTAGTGTTTATATTATTTTTTTGTGGATTTAAAATTAAATTATAAATAATTGCCTAAAGGCAATGGAACCCAATTCTATGAGTGCTTCTTGAAGTTTCTCTATATGTGATATTTATAATCATGGCCAGCTTTTAGACTTAAATCAAAATAATACAAGCACAAATTAAAAAGGACGTTAATCTATTTTATAGATTTAACGCCCTTTGAAATATTTTAAAAACTAGTCTATTTTTTTAATGTTAATAGCAGAAGGTCCTTTACCAGTGTCTTCAGATAATTCAAACTCCAACTTATCTCCTTCATTAAGGTATCTTAATCCTGCAGCTTTAATTGCTGAGGCATGAATAAATACATCCTTTTGTTTATCTTCTCTTTCAATAAAACCGAAGCCTTTCTTGCCAGAGTACCACTTGGTAGTTCCTTTTAATATACTCATCTTGATTCTTAGTCCTTATGTTGTTTGTTATTTTGTAAAGCTAATTTGATTTTGATCAAATTTCAATATGAAAAAATAAAAGTATTTAAAAGATTTAATTGTTTCCACCAAAGTGTGGTGGCTGAGGAAGGATTCGCACCTCCGACACAAGCCTTTTCAGGGCTCTGCTCTACTCCTGAGCTACTCAGCCTCTAAAGATAATTCGACCCTTAGTAAGATCATAAGGGCTTATCTCTACAGTTACCGTATCGCCTTGAAGGACACGAATACGATTTTTACGCAATTTTCCAGCCGTATGGGCGGTCACTTGAGCCCCATTATCTAAGGTGACTCTAAACATTGCATTTGGAAGGAGGTCTATAACTTTTCCTTTAAATTCCAACAAATCTTGTTTCGACAAATCTATTTTCTCCCAATTCTTTTTTTTATTGACCTACTATGGCCTATTAAATCTTCAAATGTGCTCAACAGATATCCACTCTTTCCAAGTTTTGCAACACCTTTTTTACTAAGCTCATTATAGCTTATTTGTTTTGTAAATTCTTTCACTCCTAGTCCTGAAGAAAATTTTGCACTTTGTGATGTTGGAAGTGTATGTTGCGTTGGTCCATAATCACTTAAAGCCATACTACTATACGCACCTATGCAAATACTGCCAGCTTCAGTGATATCATTTAAATATTTTTTATAATTTTTATTTAAAATTTCAATATGTTCGGGTGCTATATAATTAATTATAGAAACTATTTTTTTATCACTTGATGCATAGATAAGTGCCCCATTTGCTTTTAAACTTTTTTTTGCAATTTCTTTTCTGGGTAAATCTTTAATTTGATTAGTAATTGATAATTCAACTTTTTTAATTAAATTTTTATCTTTAGTTAATAATATTGCCATCGATTCTGGATCATGTTCACTTTGAGCCAACATACTTGAAGCTACAATATCTGGGGATGTTGATGAGTCTGCCCAACAAATAATTTCGCTAGGGCCAGCATTCATTGACTCAATTCCACATAATCCTTCAAGAAAAACAAGTTTTTTTGATAACGCTACCCAACTGGATCCTGGACCTACAATTTTATTTACAGACTTAACTTTTGGTGTCCCCATTGCTAAAGCCATAATTGCAGAAGCACCACCTAAATTATAAGATTCTTTTATCCCTAATATAGAAGCTGCATAATAAACTGCACCATTGAGTTTTCCGTTAAGTTTAGGAGTACATAAAACAATTCTTTTAACACCTGCCACTATGGCTGGCGTTGCACACATAATTAAAGTTGATGGTAAATTTCCCGGAACATAACAGGCCACACTTCTAATAGCTTTATTTTTGTAATGAAACTTATTTCCTAATTTATCTTTGTAATAAATATCTTTTGGTTTTTGCTTTAAGTGCCAATCTTTTACTCTTTTGTATGTATCATCAATAGCTCTTTTAACCGAAGGGTCGAGTAGTTTTATTGCTTCAGCAATTTCTTTTTTGCTTGGAATAATCTTAGAATTATTATTAAATTTACGCTCATACTTTATCAAAGCTGAGTCTTTGTCCTTTCGAACATCATTAATTATTTTTTCAACTGTCTTTAAATTAGATTTATTGATGACTTTTCTTTTATTTATAATTTTATCCAATTCAGAATAAAAATTTTTGCTATTATTGTTTAATATCTTCATTTTTTTATTTAATTTCGTTTTGGTCTTCTAATAAAATTTCTAATGCTTCAACAACTAATGATATGTGTACATTATTTTCGAACATAAGGTTTATTTCATAATCATTGTTATTTTTCAAATAATCTATGGCCATTAATTCTATTACTAATTCTTTATTATTTTGATCAATGTTCTTAGATTTTACTTTTAAAACATTATTAAATCTTAATATGCTGTTAACAAGTTTATCTTCTTGATTGGTTTCAATCTTCGTTCGCTCAATTGATAATAAAAAAACTTTATTTGATAAAAGAAATTTAACATCAGCTACCCTAACTTTTGCACCAGCACTACAAGCAGAAATAACCTGTAAACCATCAAGGTCTGATGCAATTATTTGTGGGCGATATTCCATTTTAATTTGATCTTCTTATTTTTGCGCCAATTTTTTTAAGTTTATTCTCTATTTTTTCATATCCACGGTCACAATGATAAACACGACTAACAACAGTAGTTCCTTTAGCAGAAATTCCAGCTAATATTAATGCAGCAGATGCTCTTAAATCACTCGACATTACTTCTGCTCCAATAAAATTTGTATTTCCTTCTATTGTTGCTTTATTATTTTTAATTAAAATTTTTGCACCCAATCTTTGAAGTTCCATAGCATGCATAAATCTACTTTGAAAAATATTTTCTGTAATTGAGCTTTTGCCATTTGCTTTACATAATAAAACCATGAATTGAGGGGCAAGATCAGTGGGGAAACCTCCATATTCTTTTGTAACCAAGTTGCTAATTTTTTTTATTTTTTGAGGACCTTTTATGTGAATTTCATCTTTAATTGTTTTAATTTTAGCTCCTGTTTTTTTTAATAAATTTAATTCAGTCTTAATTAAACTGGGATCAAAACCTTTTATTAATAAATTTCCTTTGGTTAAAGTGGCAGCTACACAAAAAGTACCTGTTTCTATTCTATCTCCCATAACAGTATAGTTTGTTTCTTTTAATGAATTTACTCCAATAATTTGACATGTTCTTTTTCCAATCCACTTTATATTTGCACCCGCACTATTTAAAAAATTGATTAGGTCTACAACTTCCGGTTCTATTGCTAGTCCTTTAAGGGTTGTTGTTCCGCTGGATAACACTGAAGTCATCAAAAGATGTTGTGTTGCCCCCACACTAAAACTTGGAAATTTTATAGTTTTTCCTTTTAATTTTCCTTTCGATTTTGCGTGTATATATCCTCCTTTTTTAATTTCATATTTCATTCCAAGTTTTTGCAATGCACTCAAGTGAAGATTTATTGGTCTACCTGAATTTCCATTTAAAACACAACCTCCAGGAAAACTAACAATTGATTTTTGATATTTCGCAACTAAAGGACCAAGAACTAAAATACCAGCTCTCATAGTTTTTAGAAGAGAATATGATGCAAAGTGTTTTGGTTTTTTTGTTTTAGATATTCTAACCTTTTTTCTATTATCAAAGAATTCAATTTTAGAACCAAGAGATCTTAAAAGATTTAACATGGTGTTAATGTCTCTTACCCTTGGAAGGTTTTGAATTACAACTGGCTTATCAAATAAGAGTGTTGAAGCAAGGATCGGTAATGCAGCATTTTTGCTACCTGAGATTAAAACTTTGCCCTTTAAAACACTAGGACCTTTAATCACAAATTTGTCCATAATTTATTTTATCTTGGCAACCTGAATAGATGTTTGTCCTTGATATTTTCCGTTTTTAGATTTGTAAGTTGTTTCTGGATCTGTATCTGATTTAAAAAATAAAAATTGAGCTATACCTTCGTTGGAATAAATCTTAGCAGGATTTGGAGTTGTATTACTCATCTCAATAACAATATTTCCTTCAAACGAATTTTCAATCGGAGTAACATTAACTATTACTCCACAACGAGCATAGGTGCTTTTACCAACACATATACAGAGCACATTTTTAGGAATACGAAAATACTCAACTGTCTTTCCTAAAACAAAACTATTCGGAGGTATGATGCAATATGGACCTTTTCTCTCTACAAAATTATCTTCAGAAAAGTTTTTTGGATCTACTAAAGAGTTATTTACATTCGTAAAAATTCTATATTCATCCGATAATGAAACATCGTATCCCATAGACGACAATCCCTTAGAAATAGTTCCTTTAGAGACTTGTTCTTCAAGAAATGGTTCAATCATGTTGTGCTCTTTGCACATTTTTTTAATCCAAGTGTCAGGCTGTATAGACATTATTTAGTTTTCTTCTTCGACTTCTTTTGAAAAAGTTTTCTTTTTTTTAAGTTTTTTCTAAGTGCTAAGCTTAAACGCTCATTTTTTTCTTTAGAGCTCATTCTTTATCTGGGTTAGTAAGGAAATCTAGAGTTATAGGCTTAGAAGTATCTAATGTTTTAGGTTTAACTTCCTCTTCTTTCGGTCCTTCTTTAGCTAAACGCTTAGCTCTTTTTTCAGCAAGCTTTTTTTCTCTTTTAGCTTGCTTTTCCATTAGTTTATTTCCTTTGGTACTCTTATAGTCATAATGGATACCCATGGCGTTCGCAATATTACCATTGTAATAATAAAACTCTTCTTGAAGAAGACTATCATTTTTATCTAATATTATTTTGGTATAAATTTTCATAGCTATAAAATTTTAAATTATTTATAAACTAAATTGATAATATGGCAATAATATAGCTTTTATATTAAAATGCCCTTGTAGTTTCTAATGATAAAACAGGCCATTGGTAATGGTCAGTTTCGGGTTTGATTCCCGACGAGGGCACCACAAAATTAATTTTTATAGAAAGTTTTTCTTAAAAAAATTGATAATATGATTAATCCAAAAAAAGCAAGAATTGGCAAATAAATATCTGCAGAAAAAATTATATCCGTTATTCCTGGAAGTTCTGAATTTTGATCAATAACTTTTTCTAAACCACTGCCAATAGAAACGGCCAAGAATATTTGAGGTATAATTCCAATTAAAGTTGCAAAGAAAAAATTATTTACTTTTACATTAAAAAGAGTGGGTAAAAGACAGCTTAACTGCCAAGGTATTCCTCCTATAAAACGATATAATAATAAATAAATAAATTCAGATTTTTTAAATTTTTGCTCAAGATTTTGAAATTT
>Ga0181553_10000733_pt1 | contig 28904 bp, 21 predicted proteins | sample 011ome_17_FD_133753 | JGI IMG/M metagenome (GOLD analysis project Ga0181553, IMG submission 133753) | Coastal salt marsh microbial communities from the Groves Creek Marsh, Skidaway Island, Georgia - 011502XT metaG (megahit assembly) | ecosystem: Environmental > Aquatic > Marine > Intertidal...
ATCTGGGGTGATGACTTTTAAATTTTTGGGGTCACTCAAAAACAACCATGCCTCTTTCATACTGATCGGTAGTTTTTGAACTTCTCTGAGACGGTATATTTTCATAGCACTACAAAGATATAAATTGTTTAACTATTTTAAACAAATATTAAACAATATATAAACAATTTTTCAATAGGCTATTCTTTACAGCTTTTATTAAATTTGAGAAAAATCAATCATGAAATTCACGAATTACTTTTTACTGTTCAATTTTATTTTTATTGGGGCCTTAGCCCAAGTCAAAACGCCCCAACCTAGTCCAAAGGGGAAGATTTCTCAACAGGTTGGACTGACCTCGGTGGAGGTGGAGTATTCCAGACCTTCTGCTCGTGGGAGAAAAATTATGGGTGGATTGGTGCGTTATGGAGACATTTGGAGAACTGGTGCCAATCAAAACACAACGGTTTCTTTTTCAGATCCTATAAATATAGTGAATAAGTCTCTGCCCGCCGGTAAATACGCCCTCTACACCCGACCCAATACGGACCAGTGGGAGGTTTATTTCTATAAGAAAAACAATATGGGGGATGCTTCCAGCAATTGGGAAGAGGATCAGGTGGCCTTGACGGTATCCGTTCCAGCGACTTATTTTGATCCCATGGTAGAGACCTTTACCATCACAATGTCTGATTTTAGCAGTGGTGGTGCGACACTCAATTTGATTTGGGAACATACTTTGGTGGCCATTCCTTTTGAGGTTCCTACCGATGCAAAGGCAATGGAAAGTATAGAAAAGACCCTTTCCAACCAACCCAAACCAGAAGATTACTATCAAGCTGCCGTTTACTATCTGCAAGAAAAGAAAGACCTCAGTCAAGCCCAAGACTGGATGGAAAAGGCCTTGGAATTGCGCGAAACACCCGCCTTTTGGATGTATCGTCAATACGCCTTGATTTTGGCAGAACGCAAGGATAAAAAAGCGGCAATTAAAGCCGCCAAGACCTCGTTGGATCTCGCCGAGAAAGCCGGAAACAAAGACTATGTTATTATGAATAAGGCCTCTATCGCGGAATGGAGTAAATAAAACTTATCAATTACTTTAGGACCTTTTGATAAAGCTGGGCGATGGCAACACAGAGTACCGCCCCGATTAAATTAAGCCAAAGGAAACTGACCCAATCCTGACTGAAGATGATAAGTACAATGATTTCGGTTAGGATGGCTGCATAAAATACCGCGTTGGCGCGAATGGATTTTAGAAAAATAGCGATCAGAAAAATGCCCAAAATGGTGCCGTAAAACAAGGAACCGATGATGTTCACCAACTGGATCAGGTTTTCAAAGAGGTTACCCACCAGAGCAAAGGCAATGGCAATGATCCCCCAAAGCAGGGTAAATCCTTTTCCTGCCTGCACATAGTGCTTTTCGTTTTCTGTATTACGAAAACGTTGGTATAAATCGACTACGGTAGTGGCAGAAAGCGCGTTGATCTCAGAGGCAGCAGAACTCATGGCGGCAGAAAGAATCACAGCCAGCAAAAGCCCTATCAAGCCTTGGGGTAAATAATTTAAAATAAAATAGATAAACACATAATCCCTGTCATTGGATTCAATTTGGGGTTGGTTGGTTTCAATGATCTTTTTGGCCTCAGTACGATTTTTTTGGGCCTGTTTTTCCAGTTGTAAGTATTTTTTTTGGGAGGCTGTATTGGAGAAAAAGTCTTCACTCAGGAGGTGTTTTTGTTTTTCTTGATGGATGATGCCATTGGCGAATTCAAGGGCCTCAAATCTTTCTCCTTCGTCAGAGGCTTTAACTTTTTCCACGGCCAGGGGATTGAAATGGATGGGGGTCTTTTCAAATTGAAAAAAGACAAAGACCAAAACCCCGGTCAGTAAAATAAAAAACTGCATGGGGATTTTCAGAAAACCGTTCATGATGAGCCCCCTTTGGCTTTCGGCCAAGGATTTTCCCGACAGGTAGCGTTGTACCTGACTTTGATCCGTACCAAAGTAGGAGAGGGCCAAAAAGAGCCCCCCTGTAACCCCACTCCAGAAGGTATAGCGGTTGTTAAAGTCGATGCTGAAGTCGAGTATGTTCATCTTATCATTCAAACCTGCCAAATGAAGGGCATTGGAGAATGAAAGGGTGTCGGGCAAGGCTTTGACGATAAAGACAAACGCTGCTACCATACCCGAAAAAATGATCAGCATTTGTTGCTTTTGGGTTATATTGACAGCTTGTGTCCCTCCAATTAGGGTATAGAAGACCACCAATAGGCCAATAACCACTACCAATAATTTAAGGTTCCAGCCCAACACCACACTCAGAATAATGGCGGGAGCATAAATGGTGATTCCAGAGGCCAGTCCGCGTTGGACAAGAAACAAAGCAGCGGTTAGGGTTCGAGTTTTAAGATCAAAACGTTTTTCCAAAAACTCATAGGCGGTATAGACTTTTAGTCGATGATAAACGGGTAGGAAAAACAAGCAGATGATGACCATTGCAAAGGGCAATCCAAAATAGAATTGGACAAAACCCATCCCGTCGTTGAAGGCTTGGCCAGGGGTGGATAAAAAAGTAATGGCACTGGCTTGTGTGGCCATAACAGAAAGCCCCACGGTAAACCACGACGCTTGATTTCCCCCACGGATGTAGTCCTGAATGTTTTTGTGAGAATTGTTTTTCCAAATGCCATAGACAATGATAAACAATAGGGTAACGGAAAGTATGCCCCAGTCAAGATTTTCCATCAGCTAAAATTATTCATGAACAGATAGCAAAAGCCCCAAAAAACCAATTGTGTCAAAAGTAATATCCAATAAATTTTGGGTAGTTCTTTTTTCATGGTTTTGCGATCAAATTGAAAAACAGACGATAGGCACCGGGTACACCAGCAGGCATTTGGCGGAAGAAACTCAAACCGGTATAAACCACCCTGCCCTTGCCATAAGGCGCAACGAGCAGTGCTCCTTGTTTGGGGGATTCCCCTGGGTCATTCATCTGCAAGATTGGTGTAAACTGTGCATCCCATTGATTGGGGAAATACAGACCTCTTTCTTGCACCCAACCCTCAAAATCTTTTGGGGTGATCTCATTGGGATAATTCAATATGGGGTGATTGGGATGGATCATGGTCACCAATGCTTCTTCATTGGATACACGATCTCGGGAAAGGTTTAATGGCAGGGGAGCCAGTTCCTTGGTTTTTAGCCCTCTACTGGTATTGTATTGAATGAGGAGATGGCCCCCAGCGGCTGCATATTCCCATAGGATTTTGTTTTTGTAGGCGAGTGCTTCCGCTACATTAAATGCTCTTATCCCAACGATTACTGCATCAAAAGAATTCAATTTTTCAAGGGTTATACTTTGCGCATTCAATGTTTCTACTTCGACTCCCAATGCCATTAAGCTCTGGGGAATATTGTCTCCGGCACCTTCGATATAAGCGACTTTTTCTACACCGGTTTTTAGGCTTAAGGCGACGGCTTTGGATTCGGCTGGGGTAATCATGTATTGTTTGGGGATATGGTCATAGGTAATTTCTTGGAGAGAGAATTGTATTTTTTGGGTTGCGGTTTGCAGCAGGGGTTTGATCAACCCTAAGCTAGTTTCCGCAGGGGCTTTTACATCAAAATAAAAATCACTTTCATTGCCTTTGCCCGAAAGTGTAACCTCAATAGCAGCAGGATTTGAAGACCAAGAACTGGGGATTTCCAATTTTAGTGTTCCCTTAACAGCGGGCCCGTGGTTTTTGACATTCACCTTCACCTTTCGACTTTGGTGGGTGGCGAAAAGCTGAACGGGGGCATCGAGTTGTAGGGTAGCCTCGGGGAGGATATGAAATGGTGTGACAACTTCACCTCTGACAGGATCTGTTCTACGGTATTGCAGGGGCAGTTCAGTGTCCCATTCTTTTCCTTCGATCATCAGCGTGAGAATTCCCTGGTAAGCAGGAGGGGTTTTGGCCTTACCCTTCCATTCTATTTTTTCGGTAGCGTACATGCCCTGACTTCCTTTTTTTGTCAGCCAATAGGGACTGCTGATCGAACCAATCACACTGGAATCAAAACTCTTGCTAAACAATTGATTGGTTTGTAAGGGCGTATTTAGTTCATGGGTTTCGTCTTTCCAACGCATTTGTTTAAGACGCACCTTCAATGGACTGCTTTGGTTCACCAAAAGCCTTAAGGGCAGTCTTTCTCCAACAACGCCATAGGGAATTTGGGCATTGAATTGAAGTTCGATTCCCAGACAGCTTTGGATCAGGGCATTGACTTCTTTTATTTTAATGGTTTTCCAGTGTTCGTCTTTTAGTTGGGAAATCAGGGTTTTTACTTCCAATAGGGGAACCACACTTTTGTAGGGAGCAGAAAAATCAAAATCTTCGATGATTTTTTCAATGGCCTCTCCAATGGGTGCCCCTCCTTTTACTCTTGTCCAACGGGTATTGATCCCATCAAATGGGTCGTTATGGGTCAGCATTTTTCCCCTGACCAATTCCAAATACTCTAATGTTTCCCCCAAGGCAGGAGCACTGCCAAAACCCTGGGATTTGTGCTGACTCCTGCTCTTTGCTGCGATTTCGGAGTTGGTTTTTCCAGACAGTGGATCGAAAATCCCCATGTCAATGGCGATCATTCCTTTTTTACTGGCTTTTTCGAAATTTTCTCTGCTGCCATAAAAATACCATGAGGTATTGTGGAAAACACGTTGAGGATGCCAAGCATTTTGGTCATCATTCAGTTGGTCAAAAGCCCATTCACTGATCATGGCTGAAGCGGTGTGATGACCGTGGGTTCTGCCAGCGCTTCCACTACTGAATCGGTTGATGATGATGTCGGGTTTGAATTGTTGAATGCTGGCGATTGTTTGATTTAAAACTGCTTCTTTGTCCCAAATAGAAAGGGTTTCGGTAGGGTTTTTTGAATAACCAAAGTCGTTGGCCATGGTAAAAAACTGCGCGCCACCATCAATTTTTCGAGCAGCTAGTAGTTCTTGCGTTCGAATCAATCCCAAACCCTCTCGAAGTTCTGGTCCGATGAGGTTTTGTCCCCCATCACCACGGGTCATGGATAGGTAGGCAGTTCGTGCCATGACATGATTGGAAAAATACGAAATCACCCGGGTGTTTTCATCGTCGGGGTGAGCAGCGAGATAGAGTACCGAACCCAAAAAATTAAATCTGTGAAATTCTTTGTAAATCTCAGACGATGACTGGGCTTGAGCATTTTTTGCAAATAGTAGCAATAATATCCAATGGACTGCTTGAGTCAAAGCGGGTTTTATTAAAAAGAATTTTCGAGCTTCAGTACCGTATAGATTCATTTTTTTAAATTACAAATTTTTAATTCAGCCTTCTATTTATTTGTTGATCAAATGTTCAATTTTTTCTTTGACCTGAGCTAAGGGGAGGCCTACCACATTGGTATAGCTTCCTTCTATTTTGGTGATACCGATGGTTCCAATCCAATCCTGAATGCCATAGGCTCCGGCTTTGTCCAGTGGTGGTTGATGTTCGAGATAGTGATCTATTTCCGCCTCTGTAAGTTTTTTAAAATAGACTTTGGTTACCTCTGAGAGGAGCTCAAATTTATGGGTGGTCAGAAAACCCACTGCTGTTATGACTTCATGAGATTTACCCGAAAGCTGCTCCAACATTTCTTTTGCTTCTTGGATGTCTTTGGGTTTTCCCAAATACCTTCCCTCACACCACACAATGGTATCAGCTGTGATGACAATCTGGTGGGGTTGGATAATTTTTTCAAAAGGGGCTTTTTTTTGTTTGACTATAAACTCAGCAATGGCTTTCCCTTGGAGGTAATCGGGAAAATTTTCTTCTACCGAAAAAGTTTGAACGGTAAAGGGCAGTTTTAGACTTTCAAGAAAAGATTTCCTGCGGGGCGAACCAGAGGCAAGGATGATTTCGTAGCCGTTAAGGGGATCCATCTTCGAAATTAGGATTTTGTGTTTTCGGGGGTCATCCATTTCCCTTGCACCCTAAGTACCTGTTCCAAAATTTCACGAACACAACCATCTCCTCCTTTTTTGTGCGATACATAATGAACGATTTTTTTTACATCTGTAACAGCATCTTGAGGACAAGCAGCCACTCCCACCTTTTGCATGACGGCTATATCAGGAATATCATCACCCATATAGAGCACTTCATCTGCTTTTAGATCATAATTTTTGATGAAATCTTCAAAGGCCTGTTCTTTTTCATGCATTCCCAAATAAACTTTATCCACTCCGAGAAGCTCCAGTCTTTCCTTTACGCCCTGGTTGATTCCTCCAGAAATGATCCCCACCCTAAAACCTTTATTCAAGGCGTATTTTAGAGCATAGCCATCTTTAGTGTCCATCTGTCGGAGCATTTCACCCTCGGAGGTAATCAATATTTTTCCATCGGTCAAAACGCCGTCGACGTCAAAAACAAAGGCTTTAATTTGATTCAGAAGAATTTTGTAGTTGGGATTGTTCATGAATTTTTTGGATTGAAGTGGTCAAATTTATGTATAGTTTTTTAATGTGTTCATCCGATAACAGATCAAGATGGTTTTGTATGCTATTTAGGTCATTTCTTATGGCAGGACCGGTCTGGGCATGCTCAGGCCCTAAATCCAATGCTTTTTTATAGGTTTCTTGAATCAAAGTTTGAAAAATTTCAAAAGGGAGATCATTTTCTAGGCATAATCTTTTACAGAGGTGCAGCAGATGATTTCCAAAATTATTGGCATTAACAGCAATCATATGAAGCTTGGCTCGCTTTTTTCCGTTCATTTTGTAGGGGATTCCACCAAGGAGTTTGGCCAATTCCTCCAATAGGGATTGGTCTTTTGGATTTTTGGTTTCGATACAAAAGGGGAGGTCATTGGATTGAAGTGGGTGCTCTTTTGAAAAGGTTTGAAGGGGATAAAATACCGCAGCTCTCGGTTGACCTTTTAAACCATCCAAAGCAACCGCTCCTGCACAATGGGCAACGATCCCTTTTGCCTGGATTTTTGTGCTGAGGGATTCAATTTGGTCGTCATTGACACAAATCAGGTATAGATCGGCGGTTTCCAGCTCAGAAAGTTGGTCAGTGATCTTTGTTTCAGTTTCTGCAAAACGAATTTTTTCAATCTTTCGACCGTACCATTGGATCAGATCGATTGCTTTATTGACTTTAAATTGTTCGTAGAAATAAAATGCCAAATTCCCTGTTCCAATCAATACAATTCTTGTCATATTCCAAAAATACATAAAGAAATTTTCACTATCTTTATATAACCTAAATCTTATCATCATGAAGCTTATTTCAGCCTTCCGTGGCCAATTTTTCTCAAGATTTTATTTGATGATCCCCATTTCAATTATCGTTCTTGCCTGTACGGGTTCATTTGCTGTTTACTTTATTACCATCAAGGGGAATTCACCCTTTAATTTTTTTCAAATGCTCGTCAGCGTTGTGGCAGCCATGAGTTATTTAGCTGCATTGTTAGGACAGTTCAAGAAGCAAGTTTTATTTAATGTTTTGATGATTGCCATGTTGATTGAGACCCTCTTACTGATTCTAAATTTGGCCTTTTAAATTGCTAATATTTCCATTTCAAGCGATATCTTTGTAGTGAAAATGAGGCGGTGAAGATTGCATGAAAGAAAAGTTTCTAAAGTATCTATTTTCCAATCAGTTGATGGCATTATTGTTCATCGCATTTTCTACAGCGATGGCTTTCGGTACATTTATTGAAAGCTGGTACAGTACCGATACTGCCAAGATTTGGGTCTACAACGCTTGGTGGTTTGAATTGATATTGGCCCTTTTCATGGTCAATTTTTTCGGAAATATTTTTAAATATCGACTGCTGAGAAAAGAAAAGTGGGCCACTTTGAGCATCCATTTGTCATTTATTTTGATCATTTTCGGTGCGTTCATTACCCGTTATTTTGGATTTGAGGGTGTCATGCCGATTCGGGAAGGTGCCTCAGAAAGCACCTTTTTGTCAGAAAAAACCTATCTAACAGTTTTTATCGAGGGTGAGATCGATGGTGTTCCTCAACGTAAGACCTTAGAAAAAGAGTTTCTTCTTTCTGAGCATACTGACAATTACTTCGAGTGGAACAACGAATTCAATGGTCAAGATTTTTCCATTCGATATGACAACTTCGCCGAAGATGTGAGCGAACAATTAGTTTTAGACGATGAGGGGGAGCGTTACATCAAAATAGTAGAGTCCTCCGATGGAACCCGACATGATCATTCCTTAAAAGAGGGAGAAGTAGCCAATATTCACAACCTGCTCTTTAGCCTGAATAACCCTATTGCCGGTGCGATTAACATCCGATCTGAAGGGGGATTGCATTACATTACAACCCCTTTTGATGGTACTTATCTGCGCATGGCGGATCAACAATCTGGAACGGTACAGCAAGGGGTAGAGCAGGAGTTGCAATTAAGATCTCTGTATAACCTAAAAGGTTTTCAGTTTGTCATTCCTGAACCGCCCTTGAGAGGTAAATTTGATTGGGTTAAATCTGAGCAAGGCGCTCCTGGAGTTCAAGATGCCCTAAAACTCAATGTGGTCTCCAAGGGAGAAAATTCATCCATCACTGTTTTGGGGGGTAAAGGCATCGTCAACAATATGAAAAAAATAAGCGTCGGAGGATTGGACTTTTTTTTCAAATATGGTTCCAAAAGGTTAGCCCTGCCCTTTGCCATTCGACTCAATGACTTTATTGCTGAAAAATATCCCGGAACAGAAAAAAGCTATTCCTCTTTTATGTCTAGAATAACAGTCGAAGAAGAAAAAGCTTTTGATTATGATATTTATATGAATCATGTTTTGGATCACAAGGGTTACCGATTTTTTCAAGCCTCATTCGATCCGGATGAGAAAGGGACGGTACTTTCTGTAAACCACGATTTCTGGGGTACTTGGGTAACCTATGTCGGCTATATTCTTTTGTATTTAAGTATGATGGGCATTTTCTTTATTGGAAAAACAAGATTTAAAGACTTGTCCAAGGCCCTTGATAAAATCAAAAATAAAAAACAGAAGGTGGCTTCTCTTTTATTTTTCACCTTCTCATTGGGGCTTAATGCCCAAGCCCATAATCACAGTCCCAAAAGTCCTTTTAATTTTGACTCCATCGTCAATGCCAATGCCATTGATAAACAACACGCGCTCAAGTTTGGGAGTTTGGTCATTCAAGACCTAGGAGGGCGAATGAAGCCGGCCAATACCTTTTCCTCTGAATTGCTTCGTAAAGTGAGTAAAAAAGATGATTTCGGTACGCTCAATGCAGATCAGGTGATGATGTCCATTGTAGAAAGTCCTGCCTTGTGGTACAATGTTCCCATCATCTACCTTAAAAGAGGCAATGACAGCCTGCGAAAAATAATTGGAGTGGACTCCAAACAAAAGTATGCCTCATTGGTATCTTTTTTTGACCCCCAGGGGAATTATAAAATTTCATCCCAATTGGAAGGGGCTTATCGGGCCGCCGTCCCCAATCAATTCCAAAAAGATTTTATCGAAGTTGACAAAAGGGTCAACCTTTTGTATTCGGCATTGGAAGGAAAAGTAATGAGGATTTTTCCCGTACCCAATGATGCATCTAACAAGTGGGTTTCCTATCCTGAGTTGAATGAAGCCACATTTAGAGGCAAAGACTCCCTTTATGTCCATAATATATTACCATTGTATTTCAATTCTTTGAGGTTGGCCAGAGAAGACGGGGATTATACGCAGGCCGATAATTTACTGGAGAGCCTTGAAGGTTTTCAGAAGAAATTTGGAGGGAGTGTTATGCCAACCGAGCAGAAAATAGAAGCAGAGATTTTATACAATCAATACGATATCTTTAAAAAGCTTTTCAGTTGGTATTTGTATGCTGGTCTGTTGTTGTTGGTGTTATTGGTACTTAAGATTTTTAGAGAGAGTAGTGCAATGTATTTTGCGGTTAAGTTTTTAGTAGGTGTCGTTTTGTTGCTCTTCTTGCTACATACTGGAGGCCTGGTGGCCCGTTGGTTTATATCAGGACATGCGCCTTGGAGCGATGCCTATGAATCCATGATCTATGTGGCTTGGGCCACCATGTTTTTTGGCTTGATTTTCGGGAGAAAATCTGAGCTGACTCTAGCAGCCACTACATTTGTCTCATCGATGGTATTGATGATTGCCCATTGGAATTGGATGGATCCTGCCATTGCCAATCTTCAGCCTGTTTTAGACAGTTACTGGTTAATGATTCACGTTGCTGTGATTGTGGGCAGTTATGGTCCTTTTGCCCTGAGCATGATCATCGGTGTGGTTGCGCTCTTGTTAATTTCTATAGCTGCCAAAAAGAACAAAGCTAAAATTGATCTCAACATCAAAGAACTGACCATCATCAATGAATTGTCCTTGACCGTTGGATTGATCATGCTAACGATAGGAAATTTTCTCGGAGGGATGTGGGCCAATGAGAGTTGGGGTCGATACTGGGGCTGGGATCCAAAAGAGACTTGGGCGCTGATAAGTATTTTGGTCTATGCTTTTGTGATTCATATGCGATTTGTCCCAGGTTTAAGGGGAAGATGGACTTTTAACTTTATGAGTATCATTGCTTTTGCCAGCATATTAATGACCTATTTTGGGGTGAATTTCTATTTGGTTGGTTTACACTCCTATGCGAGTGGAGATAAAATCATTACACCCAGTTTTGTTTACTACGCCATTTTCGTTGTCGCCCTGTTGGGAGCCGTTTCCTATTGGCGTTACCAGAAGGTTTTTAAATCCTAGGTTTGGCATGATATTCGAACTGGTATGTTTAGCCTCAAATTCGACTTAAAATGAAACCCTACTTACTTTTTTTTTCAATCTTTTTATTTTTTTCTTGCAATCCCGAAAACCCAGTAACTTTGACGGATTTCGAACTCAACAAAAATAAATGGGAGGTCCTTGCCATTGATTCATACACTTGTACCTTTCAAATCTCTTGCTATTGTATCAGGGAGGCTACCCTTCCTAAGACTGTTCAGGTTGTCAATGGAAAAATAGTAAAAGTCGATGGAGCTTCCTATGATCAAGATGAGCATTGGGGGGTTCAAACCATCAATCAATTGTTTAATTTAATTGAGCAAGCAGAAAAAGACAAGGTTCACACTTTGGAGGTTGATTACCATCCTGATAAAGGTTTTCCCACTATGCTTTATATCGATCGAGATGAAATGATTGCAGATGAGGAGATAGGGTATTATGTAAGTGACTTAAAATATTAAACCTTAAAGGTTGCTACAAAATCGTCTTGGTCTATCCCTTTGGATACCATTTCAAGCGCAGTTTTTACAACCTGACTGGCTTTGTCCGCTTCAAACCCCAAACCCAAGACCATTTTTTCCAATAATTTCTTTTCGTTGTCATCGGCAATGTTATCCGCATAAATCATTTTACTTAAGTCGTAAAGTCTTTCAAGACGGGAGTTTTTATCGGAGGGAGGCTCAGCTTTGAATTGCTCTGGGGACTCCATAACTTTTTGAACCACTTCAGGATCAATTTCAAGAAAGATGGCCAGCCGATCAATAAAGGCTTTCTCTTCCTCAGAGATATGACCATCCGCTAAAGCCAAATTGACAATAGCGGCAAAATGAGCTCTGTTTCTGTTTTTAAATCCTGGGGTGTAAAGCTGAGTAAAATCCATATAAAGTCAATTAATTTTTTTAAAGTTTCCCGTTAAAAGTAATCAGAATATCAAAAATACAGTCAATAAAAAATGATTTTTACTGTGTGTTTTTAAGAGGGGGATTGGTTTGGGAAGTATATTCAAAACACTGTAGTTCAAAGAAAGGTAGGGCGGCCAGAAGATGATCGAATATATCAGACATGATGCGTTCATAATTCACCCAAACTTTGTCCTTAACAAAGACGTAGACCTCAAGTGGAACACCTTCAGGGGTGGGTGCCAATTGCCTTACCATTACAGTCAAATCATTGTTGATTTCCGGGTGATTTTGTAAATAAGCCAAAGCATACCTTCGGAAGAGTCCAATATTGGTCATATTTCTTCCGTTGAGCAAAAGAGATTTATCCGTGCCTTTGGCATTGTTTTCCTCATCGATTTCTTTTTTTCTTTGAGAGATATAGGGAGCAATTCGCTCGATCTTCAAAAGCTTTTGAAGCTGTAAATCATTAACAAAATGTATACTTGAGACCCTAATTAGTATTGCTCTTTTGATCCTCCTTCCCCCAGATTCGCTCATTCCCCTCCAGTTTATAAATGAATCTGAAACCAGTTTGTAGGTAGGAATAGAGGTGATGGTATTGTCAAAGTTCCGAATTTTGACTGTTGAGAGATTGATTTCTATCACATCTCCATCGGCGTTGCAGTTCTTCATGGTGATCCAATCCCCAATCCTTACCGTGTCGTTGATTGTTACTTGAATGCTGGTAACAAAACCGAGTAAGGTGTCTTTAAAGATCAACAAAATCAGAGCAGAGAGTGCCCCCATTGTAGCCAAAAAAGTACCGATGTCCTTTCCTGAGAGTATTGAGAAAATTAGCAGGACCCCAATAAACCAAACAAAAATCATGATGACTTGAATATAGCTGTCAATGGGTTTGTCTTTAAAGTTTTTGAGCGTTTTTAGGAAGTCTTTTAACGCATTCAGTAGCCTTCTTACCAAAACAATGGTCAAAACAGCTCCAAAAACATTTAAAAGGGATTCACTCAGCTTAATCATAGAGGGAAAAGAATATAGTGCAGGCTTTACAAAGCTCATCAAAAAGAACAGTGATGGGAAGTATGATAGGGTTTCAGGAATTTTGTTAATGATGAGATAGTCGTCCAGCTTAGATATTGTCTTCTTAGAGATCCTAACAAAAACCACCCTCAAGATCCGTTTGCAGATCAACCATAAGACACAGGCAAATACACCGATAAAAATTAAAAAGGTTATTGCCTCAAGATTTTCGGATAAATTTTTACTGAGTCCCACTCCTTCGAGGAAATCCTTAACTAAATCTTTCATGGTATTATTTTATTCAAATTCAAAATTAGATTAAATCGTCGCTATATCGAGGTGAGATTGAATAAAAAAACCCCTAAGTGAGGGGTTTAATAAATGGTTTTGGTTAGTTTATAGAATCGTAATGGGAATCTCTACCCTTACATTTCCCCAGCCACCATGAAGCACTACATTATTTCCTTGTCCACTAAATGCAAATGAAAAGGCTTCTATGTACTCCGTTGATTCCATGACAGGAACTTCAAGTCTTGCAACGTCTTTTGATTGGTCATAGTTATAGGCTCCCCAAACGTTAGTGGCAGAATTAATGATGATTTCTGAAGTGTTATCCTTGGCATAGGAGTACATGGTGTATGTTCCCGCTTTGATAACGGTATCTCCTAATTTGATTGATTTATAAAGTCTAATTTCGGTTGCTTCATTGGCACCGGTTCTCCAAACTTTGTATGTGGGAACTAAATCCCCTAAATCTCTTCCTTTCAATTGAGGTCGGCTGTATGTGATCACAATAGCCTTATCCGTTTCACGGTTGGAGGCAGGGTAATAAACTCGATCCATTGGACTCTTGTCCAAACCTTTAAAATCTTGAGCTTTGATTGTCGAAGCTGAGGCTACAAGAAGAATAATGAGTAGTTTTTTCATTGGGTAATTTATTATGTTAAAAATTTAATTGTTGCAAACCATCTCGATACCACAACAAGAGGGAGATTTGATCTTACCTTCACATTCTGGGCATTTTGATATTTGGATTGTTGTTCCATCGTCCAGTCTTAGAAGGTCATCAACCAAAGGTTGATCACATTTAGCACAGCTGGCATTGACGGCCATTCCACAATTATTGCATTCGTAAGTTGCCATTTTTTTTTATCTAAAGTTAATCATTTGAATTAAATTGGTATGCATTCAGGCAATTTATTTCACTTCTAACAAGTGATTTCCAGAGGGAAAGTTTTGGAGGTGAAAGCTCCCATTGTCAATATTTGCATTTAAGATGTTTCCATTCACGTAAAGTGACTTACTCCCTTTGGATGCGGGGATTTTAATATCTGCCACAACTCCACCAGGAATTTCTACTGTAAGGGAATATTTGTTTTCAGTTTGTTTGCACTCTACTGCTACACTACCACTGATAAAACTTGTTTTTAGACGGGCAAATTCCAATTCTCCTATTTTGGGATGTATTTTAATGTGTTGGGCACCAGGACTGATCGGTTCCACACCCATCATTTTTCTTACGATGATGTTGGCTGGTGCACCGCCCCAAGCGTGATTCAAGTCTAAATTGGGCTTGTAGCGCTTGTCCCAAGCTTCCATGGTCATGGTTGATCCATATCGGATCATATTGTACCAGCTTCGCTCGGTTTTTGCTGCCATCAGTCCAATGGCATGTTGGTCTCCGCCATTATCAAATAACCCTTCCAATAATATTTGAGAACCATAAACACTACAAGACATTTTTTTCTCACCAATGAAATCAACCACATTTTTGACATCTTTTTCTGGAATCAGACCGAAAGTCAAAGCAAACATATTGGCGTGTTGAGATTTGTGTGAGGTATCCTCTCCGTCATTGATCAGGCCATTGGTTGAATCTTGAAAGGTTTCTAAAAAAGCAACTTTAAGTCGCTCAGCTTGATCATTGTACAGGGCCACATCATCGCTTTTATTGAGGTCCTTCGCTATGTTCACCATTATTTTTAGTGCCCCATAGTACAGTGCATTGACCACAGCGTTGTAGGTTTGATATACATATCCATCATTTTCTCCAGGATGTTCTTTTTCTGTTCCTTTAAAATGATCCAGGTTGTCATAACCACCCGGGGGAGCGGCCTGTGGCCAGTCGACAATGTCTCTCAGATTGTTGTTTTTCCCCCAATGGTTTTTGTGTAATTTCTTAAAAAAAGCTTCAGTTTGTTTGCCCGTTAACGTGCTGATCAGTCCCGTCTCGTCTGACAGATCCATGAGGGTTTTGATTTTCAGCTCATCATAATATTTTAAGATAAATCGATTGTCACCAGTATAAAGGTAATCGTACCAAGCCATCAATATATTGTAAAGCGTCCACTCGGTGGGCCAGGTTGGGTTGAACAACAGATGCTTCATGCTCCCCCTCGCAAGGCCATACTCTGCATCCACGGCATAGTGGGAAAGTTGATTGATATAAGCATCAGCTTCATAAGGGATTCGCTCTCTGTCTCCGTCAACATAATAGCCACAGAAACTAGTAGCTTTCATGGAGTATTTACAAAGATCCCAAACCTGGTTTAAAACCTCATCACTTGAATCGAATGAGGAGGCAGTTTCATCAAAAGTATAGTTTACCATTGTCCTTACCACATCATCTGATTTCAACTCGCCTGAATAACCTTCAACTTGCAAATATCTGAAAGGATAAACTTCTCCAATGTAATCTGGCATTTGAATCATAAACCGGTTGCTGGCCCTTTTTTTGTTTTCAGGCCAATTGATTTCATACCAATGCGTTCCTGGTTTCAGTAAGAGTTTGCTTTGGTGATATCTTATGTTTTGTCCAGGTTTTGGATCGATTGAAAATTTATTTTTTTGTACCATTTCACCCACACTTATCAAAATGGTGTCTTCTTCGCTGGCGGTTAAAGCCAACTTGAGCTTAGCAAAAGCTGCTTTTTCAAAATCAATAAAATAACCCAGCTTTGTTTTCTTGACCATTTTCGGAGATTGATCAGTGGCAATAAGGGGTTCTTGGGAAAATTTTTCATCGCTGGGATTGGGGGCAACAACAAATGCCTGGGGCTGGGAATAGCTTGATGTTTTCTCTTGTTCGTCCCAATATCTTAGCTTCCAATGGTATACTTTGTTTCCCTCTAATTTTTTTCCTTGATAAAGGGTTGAAGCTTTTTGAGAGGATACCTTACCGCTATCCCATAGGTCTCCTTTGTTTTGATTCAATAAATCTGGATTACTGCTCACCAATAGCTGAAAAGCTGAGGTTTCCTTGGAACGATCATCCAATTTCCAATGGAAGATAGGATTATTGGATTGTACTATGGCGATCTCATATTGATTTTTGCTTAAAATGTCGTTATTCAAACCAAGGTCTTGTTTTTTTCCTTCCAATCCGACATAGTCGGGATGACGCATCAAATCGGTGCGGAGGCCGGTGGGTTGAATAGGAGATTGGCAACTCAAAAACAGTGGAATTAAGATCCAAATCTTTAGATAATGTGAAATTTTCATACTTATAAATTTAATTTTTTTAAAAACATCTGAACTCCTCTATACCTCACTCCATTAACTTGTCTGAATGGTTTATAAAAAAAGCAGTATGGGGAATCTATAGAATCAGTTACTTCAACGTCTTTTTATGGGTTTTGTTTAGTGGTCTTTTTAGAATTTCATTGAACAAAAGAAGCCCTTTGAGTAAACTATCCACCAAAAAAATTAGTCAATATATCTGTTTTTACCCTTGGTTTTTTCCAATTCAAAACGATCAAACATTTCACCAGTAGCGGTAAATGATTTGTAAATCAATCGATTGCCATCAATCGTTATGTGTTGAAACAACTGAGTTCGTTCTCCGGTTTTTTCTTTTGTGGCTCCAAATTCTCCCCAGCCAGACTCACTCAGGCTATACATCTTTCCTCCACTGACCGAGACCACATAAACCGGGCCTACAACATATTTTTCTTCTGTAATATTGTCTACTGCAATAGGGTTTTCATAGACGGCCCCTCGGGCATAACTGTGGTCGTGTCCTTGCAAAGCAAGATCAACACCGTATTGATCAAATATGGGTTTCCAATGTTTCCTGAGTTCCTCATTGTCCCGTCCTCTTGAAGCTGAAAAAACAGGGTGATGGTAGGTTACAACGGTCCACTTTTTGTCATTTTCCTCCAATACTTTTTTGAGCCATCTAGCTTGGAGTTCTATATCTCTATTACTGTTTAGTCCTATGACTTTAAGGTCTGGGTAATCAATAAAATAACAGGTTTCAAGCAGCTCCTCAGGTCCATTATTTGGGAGGCCAAACTGTGCGTTCCAATGCATGGAGAGTACTCTTTCCCCTTTGGGTGTGTTGGAGTCCATACTGCGGTATTCGTGATTTCCTGGAACTGCAATGGCAGGGATTTCACTGTGTATAAATCCTCCAGCTGCAAACCACTCATTCCACTCACTTTCATCATGAGCATTGTTCACCAAATCACCCGCATGAATAAAAAAATCTGCTTCAGGGGCTTTTTTGTAGGCATTTCTGATCACTCTCGACCATAATTCTAAAATATAATTCTGTGCATCTCCTACATATAAGAATGATAGGGGTGCGGTTTGGTCATTGGCTGTAGTAAATTGGTGCCACTCACTTTTAAAATCATCATTTCCAACACGATATGCATACAGTGTATTGGGGCTCAAACTCTCAATTTGAACCTCAAAAAAAGAGGATTCAAAACCATCTGGTGTGGCGTTGGCAGAATTGATGAGTGTCCTTTTGGCAGTATGCGTCTTGCTCTTTTCCCTAAAATCAGGTCCCGGTCCGGCTGGAGCAATTTGAACATAGCCAACTTTATTGTCCGCATGGGTTCTCCAGTTGATGGCAATGGATCGCGCAGGATCTGAAGTAGCACTCAAAATCACATGATCTGGAAAATGATTGGGAGCTGCCCATTCCTTAATGATTTCATTAAGTTGTTGTGATTTATCTTGACCAAAACCAAAAGAAAGGGTAAAGAAAACCAACATCAAAGTGAAGATTGTTTTGATCATAATTTTAATATTGACTTAGTGTAAGGTATAAAAAACCGCAAACAAAATATTTGCAATTTGGATAGTGGTTCAAATTTTAAAAAAGGTTTAGAAACTTGCAATATCGATCGACTTGTACCATATTTCCATGTCTCTATTGCCGTGCAGTTGAAGACCAACTGGCCCTGATAAATTAGCATTTTCCATACTGTAGTCCATCACTTGTTTTCCGTTGAGCCATACACGATAACGGTTGCCGATTGCTTCGGCTTCCATTTTGTTCCAACCCTCTGGTTTGAGAAGTGATGCTGCTAAGGTGGCTTCTTTTGGATATCCTTGTTTGGGGACATATGGAGAGCCAGTCATGTCTCTTTTAAGTGAACCCGAAATTCCAATTTGAATTTGAGGATTGCTGGCATCGTCACCACGCATAAAAATCCCCGAGTCGACTGTGCCTGGGCCAAATTTAAATTTTAAACGAACGCGGAAGTTACCAAAGCTGTCTTTGGTCCATAGGGTTGATCCTTTTTGGTCAGGACCGCTTTTGACTTTTAATATATTATCTTCAACAGACCACCATATATTGTTTTCTGGTATAATCCACTGATCCAAATTACTGCCGTCAAAATAACTTGTGTACTCTTTGGCGACCAAAGAAAATTTATTGATTTCCTTTGGATTTAAAACGGAACCATTGTGAATGAGCATTCTGTAGTGAAAGCTCACGGATTCACCGTTTTTCAACGCGAAATTTAAGGCTTCTTTTCCTTCAGAGAAAACCGCTTGCCCTAAGGGATTGGCAGAGAACAGACCATAGTCTCTGGCATGCCAATAGGTTGGATATCCCACATTATTGGGGTGGTCCATGATGGTAATGGATACCGGTTCTCCATCTATGGTGCTGTAAAGTTTTACCCATTCAGCACGAGTCCCCCAAACATCGTTCCCCTCGATTCCCTCGCTGCTGAGGTAATTTCCATTGACTCCAGTATTGTCCAATACCTTTACCTCTGTAGGGTTACCTTGTGCATCGACAAAAATAGCCGGTTTTTTCGCGGGCAATTCCATGGCTCGGGTAACACGAACACCAAATACACCCTCTTTGTTGTCCTTAAAAGAAATATCTTGAAGTGCTTTTAGCGTGGTGTATCGATCAATCACTCGGGTGTTGCCTTCTTGAGTAAATTTAAAGACCGTAGTCTCCTCCAACATGGATTCACCAGCAGTGCTTTGCCAACTACTTCTGGTAGTCAAACTTCCATTTTGCTGATCAATCTCAACGATCTCGTTGTGTACAATTTTACCATAATCCTTTAATTTCTCCTTTGGGATGGCATCAGAGTTGTTCCAAAAATCAAGTCCATTAACATCACCATAGTTGAACCAATGCCCCATATGATGAGGGTGATCCACGCGTTCCCCTGGTTTGGGATCGATAGGAAAACCTCTTGTTAAGGTTTTACCACTGGTGGTCACCAAGGGAAAAAGCACTGGTTTTGGTAATGATGCTTCATAATGATAACTGCTGAATAGAGACCCATTGAGTAGGACGTCGATTTTTTGATTGGGCTGATCGTTAACAAAAACAACCGAAGGACTTTCTCCTCCGGTTTTTTTGGTTTGTCCCTCGCACGAAATCATACTGATGCCTAGGATAAAGATTATAATAAAAACCCTTCTCATCACACTGTATTAATATTTAAATACTTTACCGCCTGCCAAAACTTCTTGATTTTCAACATCAAAAGTGGCCTTAAGCCCTGTTCTCATTGATGCTGTAGTCATGATGTTGGCGATGGAATGGTTGTAACCCGCCTCTACAGGTGCGTTGGTTTTTTCTCTGGAACGGATACATTCCAACCAGTTCAACATATGGTTGGAGGTCATGTTATCCACACCGGTATTGGCCGAGGTAACGACTTGTGTATTAATTTCTGAAAGTGAGAATTCATCCAAAAGATTGGGTTTCATATTCATTGAACTTGAGTGACGTTCTACAAGTCCACCGTTGGGAGTTACTTTGTTGGTTTTCATGTTCAACTCACCTCCATTTGAATAATAAATTTCTTTGGTTCCCCCTGCAGAGTTGGTAAATCGAGAGGAATATACCACTTGGAAACCTGTGGTGGTATCCTCCAGAGGTCCATAATCAAAAACAGCTGTCATGGTATCGAAATTCGTGCGGCCGTCTTTCCAAAGATAGATTCCTCCGTTGGCGGCTACACTTCTGGGGTGATCCAAACCTGTGAACCAGTGAACAGTATCAATCTGGTGGGCCATCCACTGTCCAGGAATCCCAGATGAAAATGGCCAAAACAATCGGTATTCCAAATATTTTCTAGGATCCCATTTTTGATAGGGCCGGTTCATCAAATACCGTTTCCAATCCACATCCGATTCTTTGATGTCACTTACAGCATTGGGATACACCCTCCATCTTCCAGGTTGGTTGACATTCCAAGTCATTTCGACCATGACAACATCACCGAAAGCACCGGATTTGATGTACTTTTCCGCGGCATGGTAATTTTTTCCGCTTCTGCGTTGGGAGCCCACTTGAAGAACAATACCAGCTTCATTGGCCGCTTTTTTACCCAATCTAGCATCTTCCATGGTCTCTGCAAAAGGCTTTTCTACATAAACATCTTTTTTGGCATTTGCCGCTTGGACTGTATGCAAAGCATGCTGGAAGTCTGCAGTTGAAATGATGACGGCGTCAATTTCATTTTTGTCATACATTTCCTCATTGTTTCTCCAGGTTTTAATTGGGTTGCCTGTTTTTTCCTCAAGGAAAGCTTTTCCCTCGTCTCTTCTTCTGTTCCAAATGTCTGAAACGCCAACTATTCTGCAATTCTGTTGTTTGGAGTGGGCTAGAAAAGCAGGAATTAATGATCCTTTTGCACGGTTTGAAAAACCAACAATTCCTACATTGAGTCGATCGTTAGCACCAATAATTCTTCTGTAACTTGCTGCGCTCATAGCACTACTGGCTGCACTTACACCACTTACCCCAGCAATGACACCTGCAGAGGCAAGGGAGGCTTCTTTGATAAATTTTCTTCGGTTTAAATCCATGATGATGTTGTTTTAATATTGTTGTTCTATTTATAGTGTGCGTACACGAACATACCAATCAAAAATAATTTTTTTTTTTGATAACACAGCCTTTTTTCTAACATTTAGTAAAATAATTGCTACTAATCCTATCGGTTTATCTTACCTCATTATCCGTTCCCCTGAGTTGGTTTAATCCATGATTGAGTACCCTTACCACATATTTATTGTAATCTGTTTTGATCAACTCTTGTGCTTTGTCTTCCAATGTTTTCATCACTTCACTAAAATCATCCAAAACCAAGGCGGTCTGAAGACGGGTCCATTCGTTATCACTCTCAAGTCCACTGACCAATGTATTGATGATTTGTTTGGATGAATGTTGGTTTTTGAGTAGCGCTCGTGCCGCACTTATTCCGACGTTGATGATGGAATCATTTAGTTTTTTGTAAAGTCTCTCTACAGTGAAATCGCTGATTTCCTGATCCAAGTTGTATAATCCTTGTCCCGCCCAATATCGAACGGCTTCATTGGGATGATTCAAACCTTTATACAAAAAGTCTTCATCTTCCGATGATGACATTTGAATTAAAATTTCATAAAAATCACCTTGTTTTCTTATCCAATCGTATATGGGCTGACCGCTCTTTTCCTCCCAATTTCTCATTATAGGCTCGGGAATTAATCCTACGTCTTTGGTTTTTATCATCCATTGATCGTGAACCTCCCTCAAGCGTTTTAGTTGGTTCATTTGATTGGGGTCGTTAGACAAGTCATTCAATTCCAATGGATCTGTATGCAAATCGAACAAAGATTCTTTGGGTTTTGTAAGGGATACCAATTGAAGTGCCTCCGGACTGAGGGCTCCATTCTTTTCAGCCTTTCTTAATTCGGTCATCAAAGGCCCTTTTTCCGGGGTATTCATGTATTGAATAAACGATTTTTTGGGCTCATAGTATCTCAAATATTTATAACGTTTTGTTCTTACTCCCCTTTGCATGTCGTAACGTTCATCCATTCTTCCTCGGGCAATAAAAACGTATTCTCTTTCTGTTTTTAAATCTTTTCCTAAAAAGGCCTGACCTTGCATATTGGATGGAATTTGTGCCCCTGCAAGATGCAAAGCAGTGGGAGCCAGGTCAACAAAACTGACCAATTGATCGACTTCGTCACCGGGTTGACTTGGATAAAGAGATTGAAATTTTTCTGGAATGTAAACGATCAATGGCACTTTTACGCCTGTATCAAACAACCATCTTTTGTGTCTCGGTAATCCTGTACCGTGGTCAGAATAAAAGAAAACAATCGTATTTTCAAGCTCTCCAGCTTCATCGAGTTCCTTGAGTATGCTTGCCACCTTGCGATCCATGGTAGCGATATTGTCGTAATGTCGAGCCAGTAATGTCCTAATGGTGGGGGTGTCTGGATAATAGGGTGGAACCGCGACCATATCAGGATTTGTTCTGAGAGCAGTGGGTAGGTCTTGGGTGAGTCTGTCATGTTTTTCTTTATTATTGATACAACTCTCATGGGTCATGGTGAGGTTAAATATTGAAAAAAAAGGGGTTTGTGAATTGGGTCTGTTTTTCCAGTGGGCATTTTTGCTGGATTCATCCCAAATATTTCTTTTCAAGTCAAAATTATAATCCTCTTTGCTGTTGTTGGTACAGTAATAACCGGCGGCTCTTAAAAGCTCGGGGTACATTTGAATGTGATCAGGAACTCTACCGGAGCTTTTCATTTCCTTGGAGAAAGACCGCATATGGAGTGTTCCAAGTGCTGAGGGATACATTCCGGTAATGATGGCGTTTCGTGCTGGAGCGCAAACAGGAGCGTTGGCGATGGCATTACTGTATCGAAAGCCTTTGGAGGCCAAATCATCCAAGGCTGGAGTTTGAGCCAATGGGTCACCGTAGCAACCTAGATCAGGGCTAATGTCTTCCACAGTAATCCATAGAATATTTGGAGGATGGGATGAAACGTCCAAGCAACCGGTAAGCCCCAATCCTATTAGCAGACAGAAGAAGTATTTCCTCATTTTAATTCAATTCCCGAATTTTTTCCTATGATTTCAACCTCTTCATCCGTTATGATTTTGATGTTTTTTACATCTTTAACAACGATCTGTTTGGGGTATCCTTCGCCTTTTATCTGTAAGGCTGATAAATTTGAATTATTTACATCATCCAAGACAATTGAGGGTCTATAATCCGCTTCCTTGGCTTCAAGCCTAATGTTTTTTAAATTAAGACCTGACACATGTCTTACGTACAACCCCCAAGCTGGTAATTCCCCAAACATACTGAACTCGGGGTAACTTTCTTTATTTTCGGGTACTCCCTCCATACGCCATGTAGGCATATTGGCATAGGCTTGATTTCCACCTCCAGGATATCTGATGACTACATTTTCAATACTGACATTTTTTACATAATATCCTGGAATACCAGTGATCGAAGAAGGGAATTTATTGTGAAAGAAAGGCAACATGGGTCCTCTGATTTCATAATCTTTGTCGGGAATCTCTTTAGGGACAGTTACATCAATATTTTTGATCTCTACATTTTGCAAACTCCCTACAACACCGGGTGCGTTTCGGTGACCCAATTTTATAAAAATAGCGTTTCCCGTGTTAACAGCTTTGATATTACTCACTTTTACACCATCTATAAAGCCCCCATCTACGGCCTCTAAGGCAATCGCAGATCGATAGGTGTCGTAGATATTTAGATTATTTAATTCAATATTTTTGAATCCTCCATGGGAGGCGGTACCGAATTTTACAGCACTGGCACTGGATCTGATTTTGCAGTTGGAAACGTAGATGTTTTCGCAATAAGAGAACTTATGATGTGATTTAAAACATATTGCATCATCTGCAGCATTGATGTCGCTATTGGTAATTCGCACATTTTTACTGTCGACTAAATCTATTCCGTCATTATTCCAATAAACATCACTTTCCAATTTTATGTTATCGATTACTACCGAGTCACAAAGCTCGATTCGTGTGACCCATTCTGCACCATTTTTTAAGGTAACACCTTTAATCTGTATGTTTTTGGATTGATTTAAAAAAATAAGGTTGGGTCTTCCTCCTTCGTTGGGTCTTTTTCTTCTTTCGTTATAACTCCTTGAGATTTTGAAATAAGAGTCTGGATCTGCATAGTACAGACTGTCCAAAGCCAAAGCCAAATATCCTCCCTGACCATTGACCGTTCCGTAACCGGTAATTTTGACGTTATTTCTTAAATGTGCACTGATTAATGCAGTATTGTGGCGGGTCGATAGGGTGTCCTTTGAGACTACTTTTTTATAATCAAAAGGATTTTTACTGCCCAATAAAACTGCTCCTGCTTCAAAATAAAGCTCAATTTCGTCCTTAAGTTCAATGCTCCCGCTCAGAAATTTTCCAGCGGGAAAAATAATTTTTCCTCCCCCATTCTTACTCACTTGATCAATCAAATTTTGAATGTTCTCTGTGTTTAGTGTTTTGGCATCTCCGATAATTCCATAATCGGTCACCAAATAATCAGATTGGTAGGAGGTTTTAAATGATAATAAGATTAATACCAGACTAAGAAAAATGAATTTTGGATTCATTATTTTATAAATTTTATGCTCTATTTTATTTCGAACTTTTTTGCCCATTCGTGGTAATGTTTTTTGAGTTCCTCAGCTTTTTCAGGTTCCTCTTGCATCAAATTTTTTTCCTCAACAGGATCTGTTTCCAAATTATACAACTCCCAGTCGTTATTATAAGCAACCATTTTCCAGTTACCCTCCCTTACAGCTTTTCCACGATTCCATTGCCAAAAGAGGGGAGTATCCCTTCGGTCTGATTCATCTCCGAGTAATTGGGGTAAAAAACTTACTCCGGGACTGGGGAGGATGTCCGTTCCCTTGAAATTTTTTGGATACTGAGCTTGTATAACCTCTTGAAGGGTGGGGAGGAAGTCAATAAAATGAACTGGCAAGTGAGATACAGCCCCTTTATTTTTTATTTTTTCCGGCCAGTGAGCGATAAGGGGGGTTTTGATGCCTCCCTCGTGGCTCCAATTTTTATATTGTCTATAGGGAGTATTGCTCACATTGGCCCAATTTTTACCCAAAGATTTCCAATTTGTCAATTCACCGATTTTTCCAACTCCATTGGAGAGACTTACCACTTCACTTGATCCACCGTTATCTGAGGCGAAGAGAATGAGCGTGTTATTGAGTTTTCCTTGTTTTTTAAGTAGTTCTAATACCCTCCCTACGTTTTGATCCAATCGATCTATCATGGCAGCATAGACAGCCATAGTTCTACTTTCTTCTTCACGTTCTTGGTCAGTAAGTGTGTTCCAAGGGGTGTGTTCTGCCTGGGACAACTTTGCGTTTTTAGGAAGAATCCCTAATTGTTGTTGTTTTTTAAACCTTTGCTTTCGGATGACTTCATAGCCTTCGGTATATCGATTTTTGTATTTCTCTATGTCTTCAGGCCAAGCCATCAAAGGGTCATGGGGGGCCGTGTAGGAGAGGTATAGAAAAAATGGCTTATTGGATTTTACATCATTCAACCATGCCAAGGCATAATCGGTAAAAACATCGGTAGTGTAAAAGTCTTTAGACTTGGGCGTATAGGGATTGAATACTTCACCTTCGATGACCCAATTCCTGTAGGTGACGTTTGATTTTTTTAAGCCTTTTTGTGCAGGTTGACCTTCTCCGGCCCGCCGAAGTCCAGGGTTAAAATGATTTGCCGCTCCGTCCAGCAATCCGCTGTAGTGATCAAAACCTCTTTTAACAGGGTTTTCTCTGCTGTGGTGTTTTCCCGACCAAAGGGTTGTATATCCTTTTGATTGAAACAACTCCCCCAAAGTAATGGCATTGCGCATGGGTTGAGTAAAGCTCTCGTGGTAACCGGTTTGTTGAGAATAAAGACCAGTTATCAAGCAGGCTCGGGAAGGAAAACACTTGGAGGTATTGTAGGCGTTGGTAAACCTAAGGCCGTTAAATGCCAACCGATCAAGATGAGGGGTAGCGATCTCACTCCCATAAGAACCCAAATCCGAAAAACCCATGTCGTCAACCAAGATAAGGATGACATTGGGTGGGTTTTCCAAACTGGAGTTTTCTTTAAAACCACTTAAAGAAAAGGCTATGATTAAAACATAACCAAATATTTTAGAATTCACGAATTTTTATGTTCTTAAAGTATACATCCCCTGGACTGTGGTCTTGAAGCAAAATTCTTCCACTGGATCCCATTCCAAATCCTTTGTGTTTTGAATACTTGCTCTTTTTGATCAGATTTTTCATGCTTTGTGAAAATCTATCGTATTCAACTACTTTGATGTTATTGATCCAGTGTTGTACTTTTCCTCCATTGACAAGGATTCTCGCTCTGTTCCATTTTTCTGCTCCACTGGCTCTAATGCTTCCGCCATTTTTCTCCGAGAGGTTTTCGGCAGTAATGAGATCGTATAAAGAGCCGATGGTTCTGTTACCGTCCATTCCCTTGCTATGATCGGGATGGGCCTTGTCCAATATTTGGTATTCTAATCCTATGTTCCTGCCATCACCTTCTTCCAATGCATCGACAAAATATTTGATACCGCTATTACTCCCTTTTTGGAACATGAAATCGACTTCCAATTCAAAGTTGTCGAATTTTTCCTCGGTAACGATGTCCCCCGATTTTTTTGAATCTTTGGTGCTTTCGTGTTTTAAAAAGTGCAGCGCTCCATCAACGATTTCGATCCCGTGTTTTGGGAATTCAGCAGATTGGGCACCTTTCCAACCTTTGGAAGTTTTCCCATCCCATAGCAGTCTCCAACCTTTTCGTTTTTCCTCTGGGGTAAGTCTATTGGTCAAATAGGAGATTTGTCTGGCGTTGGACTGGTTTTTTGTTTGGTATTGCTCGAGATTTTCAGTGAGGATTTTGATATTTTTCCATTGGATGGTTTTTCCCTCTTGCGACTTATCTCGGATGGAATGTACTTGCAAGGCGATAAAGCCTTCGGAAGTCATATCATCCACCAAATTAGCACATTGCACCCCATTCATGAAAGTTTTAATCGTGTTTCCGATGGCTTCAATTCTCACTTTGTTCCAATCCCCATTTCTGAAAGCATCTCCCCCCTGGGTATTAATTGTAAGGGGATACAGCCAGCCTCGGCGACCTTCGTCATAGATACCTGCAGACCATTTTCTGTTGCTGGTGTCCAACTCTGACTGATAGCCGTGTACCCGCCCATTTTGATACTCTTCCATTGAATTGGATCGAAATTGGATTCCCGAATTGAGTCCTGGTGAAACCATTACTTCTAACTCAAGGATAAAATCACTGTACATCTTTTGAGTACATAAAAAAGTATTGGGGGTTCCAGTTTCGGAGGTTCCAACTATTGCACCATTTTCAATGTGATATTTGGCATTTCCGTTTTTTACTTCCCAACCTGATAAATTTTCTCCATCAAAGAGAGAGGTCCACTGGGATTGAGCTACCAACGGCATGAAAAAAATAACAAAGCAGTTGAACGGTTGTTTAAAAAAGTTAAATTTGGTTTTCATGTTTTATTGATTAATTTTAGTGTGTGCGTACACGCAAATGTAATTAAATTTGTCATAATACAATATTATAAAATAAGATGAGACACTGCTACATTATTTTCTTGACTTTAATAGTTTTGGGCTGCACAAATCCCACCACTCAAAAAAAGGAGCAGCGTCCTAATATCATCTTTGTGATGTCTGACGATCACACCAGCCAAGCATGGGGCATATACGGCGGGGTTCTTGAAAACTACGCCATTAATCAAAATATCAAACGTTTGGCCACTGAAGGGGTGGTATTGGAGAATGCTTTTTGCACTAACTCCATCTGTGTACCCAGTCGTGCTTCCATACTCACAGGTCAATACAGTCACAACAACCAAGTATACACCCTTACCGATGCCCTCGACCCCAATCGGCAAAATGTAGCTCAACTCATTCAAAAATCAGGCTACCAAACTGCCCTTATCGGAAAGTGGCATTTAAAAGACAAACCCTCTGGTTTTGATTTTTTCAACATATTACCGGGACAGGGCAGGTATAACAATCCTATTTTAAAAAACAATGACAATTGGGAATACGGGAATAAAGGTGGAAAGCCCTACGATGGATTTTCCTCCGATGTTATCATGGATGAATCTCTCAAGTGGTTGGATCAAAGAGACAAAGAAAAACCCTTTATGCTGATGACCCATTTTAAAGCTACCCACGAACCCTTTGACTATCCCGAAAGATTCAAAAATTTATTTGAAAACGACACCATACCCGAGCCTGTTTCACTACTCGATTTTGATCCCCAAAATTCGGGGAGAAGCTTTGAAGGGCAAATTCTTGAAATTTTGGCAGAACGATGGCGGCAAGCCTCGATTAAAAACAAAGGTAACTACCCCGGACTTCCTTTTGATACAGATGGATTGGATGCGGTTCAGTCAAGGAAAAAAACCTATCAAAAGTTTGTCAAAGACTTTATGAAGTCTGCTGCTGCCATTGATGACAACATTGGGCGGCTATTGGACTATCTCGATCAAAACAATCTTTCACAGAATACCGTAATCATCTACACCTCCGATCAGGGATATTTTTTGGGGGAGCATGGAATGTTCGACAAGCGCATGTTTTTGGAAGAATCCGCGAGGATGCCATTTGTCATTCGTTATCCTAAAGAATTACCTGCGGGGAAAAGAGTAAAGGACATCATACTGAATATCGACTTTCCCTCCCTGCTTTTGGACTATGCGAACATTTCGCAGCCAGAGGAATTCCAGGGCGAGAGTTTTCGTAAAAACCTCATCATGGAAACTCCCGATCAATGGAGGGATAAGATGTATTATCGTTATTATGCTCATGCACCCAATCGACCCGCGCATTTGGGGATACGGACAGATCGCCACAAACTGATTTTTTATTATGGTCTTTCATTGGGACTCAATGGAACTTACACCGATGAAGCGACCCCTCCTGCATGGGAGTTTTACGATTTGGAAAATGATCCGATGGAACTCAAAAATCAATACCAAAACCCCAACTACAAAACCATTATTCAGCAATTAAAAAAGGATTTGATTGGGTTGAGAGAAAACTATGGAGATGCTGCGACTGATGGTGCTGAGATGAAAAAGGTAAT
>Ga0181553_10000735_pt1 | contig 28868 bp, 25 predicted proteins | sample 011ome_17_FD_133753 | JGI IMG/M metagenome (GOLD analysis project Ga0181553, IMG submission 133753) | Coastal salt marsh microbial communities from the Groves Creek Marsh, Skidaway Island, Georgia - 011502XT metaG (megahit assembly) | ecosystem: Environmental > Aquatic > Marine > Intertidal...
CTACTGTCTATTATCTCAAAACCTAATTCCTTAATATCTTCCCTTTCGTAACAATTGATTGGATTCGTTCCAACGTCTTCTTTTTCGTGCACAAATCAAGGAAAGCTTTTCTTTCTAAATCAAGCAAGTATTGTTCATCTACTTTTGTCAAGCCAGACAAGTCACCACCGGCAAGAACAAAACCTAATTTCTCAGATATATATTTATCATGCTCTGAAATATAGTTTCCATGTGCCATGGTATCCGCCCCCACATAAACAATCCCTAATCCTTCCTGACCAAGTACTGTAATATTCTTTTCGCTTACTGGCTGCATATATCCGGCATTATACAGTGATAAACAAGCTTCTTTAGCCCTGGTCAATTGATAGTCACGATCTACAACAACTTCGTCGATTCCTTTTCTCAAATAACCCAAATCAAAGGCTTCGTAAGCAGAAGTTGAGACTTGCGCTTGACCTATCGTCAAGAAACTATCTCTGAAGCGATTTATTCTTACATCTCCATCTTTTAAATTGTCTGAGAATCTTTTAGCAAACTCTTTGGTTCCGCCACCTCCCGGTATAAGTCCTACTCCAAACTCGACTAGCCCCATGTACAACTCTGAGTGAGCAATTACTTTATCAGCATGCATTGACATTTCACATCCTCCACCTAATGCCATATTATGCGGTGCGACTATGACAGGGCAAGATGAATAGCGAATACGCATCATCGTGTCTTGAAATTGTTTGATCGCAAAATTCAACTCGTCGTACTCTTGTTCTACAGCCATCATAAAGATTAGCCCGACATTCGCACCAGCTGAAAAATTTTGTCCCGTATTCGAAATAACGAGGCCTTTATATTCCTTTTCAGCCAATTCAATCCCTTTATTAATTCCTTGTAAAACTCCACCTCCGATGGTATTCATTTTCGTATGGAACTCCAAGTTAAGAATCCCATCTCCCAAATCGATTAAATGACAATCGTTATTTGTCCAAACTGTATTTGAATCACGAAGATTATCCAAGAAAATCAAGTCTTCTGTGCCCGGAATCGTTTTATATGATCCGCTTGATTGATCGTAGAATTTACGGATCCCATTCTCTACTTTATAAAAAGACTCTTGGCCATTCGAAAGCATTTCCTCAATCCAAGGCGCTACTGTCTTACCGTTTGCCTTAACAACCTCTAAAAAGCGTTTTAAACCAAGAATATCCCATGTTTCAAAAGGACCTAACTCCCAACCAAAACCAGCTTTTAATGCGTCATCAATTTTATATAACTCATCTGATATTTCAGGCATTCTATTTGTCACATAGGCAAAAAGTCCAGCGAAAGCTTTACGGTAAAACTCACCCGCTTTACCTTTGTCTGCAAAAAGCATTTTAGTGCGTTCAGCAAGATCCTCAATGGCTTTAGTCTGTGCCAAAATCGGGAAATTAACTTTCGATTTTGGCTCGTATTCAAGCGTTTTGAGGTTTAAGGATAAAATCTCTTTCTTACCGTCATTCACTTCTTTTTTATAGAATCCTTGTTTTGATTTTGAACCTAACCAGCCATTTTCAACCATCTTATTAATATAAGCTGGTAGCTTAAACTGATCGTTTTCTTCATCCTTCGGACAGTTTTCTCTGACGCCGTTAGCCACATGAACCAATGTATCTAAACCGACAACATCACATGTTCTGAACGTCGCAGATTTTGGTCTACCTAGGGCAGGACCTGTTAATTTGTCCACCTCGTCCACGGTCATGTCCATTTCTTCCACTAAATGGAAAAGTGACATGATTGAATACACTCCTACGCGATTTGCAATGAAGGCAGGTGTATCTTTACATAGGACAGTTTTCTTTCCTAAAAAGCGTGCACCATAATCCATATGGAAATCTACTATTTCAGAAGCTGTCTCAGGAGATGGAATAATTTCCAACAATCTCAAATAACGTGGTGGGTTAAAAAAGTGTGTTCCACAGAAGTGCTTCTTAAAGTCTTCACTTCTTCCTTCCAACATCATATGAATTGGAATACCCGATGTATTGGTCGAAACCAACGTACCGGGCTTACGATACTTATCTACCTTATCAAATATGATTTTCTTGATATCAAGTCGTTCTACTACAACCTCAATCACCCAATCACATGTTGCGATTTTCTCAAAATCATCATCGAAATTACCGGTTTCAATGCGACTTGCAAAAGATTGATGATAAATGGGTGATGGCTTTGATTTTAAAGAAGCCTTTAAAAAGTCATTCACCAGACGGTTTCTGACCGACTTATCTTCTAGTGATAATCCCTTTTTGGATTCTGTATCTGTTAATTCGCGCGGAACCATGTCCAACAGCAGCACAGAGCAACCAATATTAGCAAAATGACAGGCGATGGCTGAGCCCATAACTCCTGAACCTAACACGGTAACTTTCTTAATTTTCCTATTCATCTCTTTCAAAATTCTTTAGAGGGTTATTGATTTATATTTTCAAGTTTCTTTTCTTCTTTCTCTGGATTACGATTTTCGTCTAACATTAAAGAAAGAATGTCATCCAATTGTTGCATCACCTCGAAAAACGCTTTCACTTTTGACTTTGATATTTGCTCATAAACACGCTGATTAAATCCTAAGACAACATCTCTGGCCATTTTCCTTCGCTCAACACCTTCTGGTGTTAAAAAAACCAATGATTTTCTTTTGTCAACTTTGTCTTGCTGGCGGGTAATAATACCTGCAGCTTCCATATTCTTTAATGTGCGCGACAAACTTGTTGGCTCCATGCCCATCTTTGGACCAAGTGACGTACTTGGTGTACCTTCTTTCTCAATGTTCAAGAGAATAAATCCCCAAGAAAATGACATATTATACTCTGACGCCACCTGATTATAATATCGAGAGATCTTAAACCAATTGTTTCTGATGTGAAATTCGAAAAGTTGTTCTTTATTCATTCAATTATACTTACCTTAGAAACTCAAATATAATCATTATGATGTTATGCACGCATAATAATAATGTTATTTTTTCTTAAATTCAAAAAGTAAATTAATACCGGATCAAAATCATAATTCATCCAAGCAGAAAAGAAATCATAATTATTCACAATTTAGGGCAGGCTTACCTTTTAGCAGATGATTATAAGAATGCAGAGATTTGGCTAGAAGCTGCAGTTCAGCATCCGCATCCAGATTTCCCAAACGCTCGCTACAATTACGGTGAAGCATTGATGTATAATAATCACTTTAACAACGCAAAGGATTCGTTTGAGAAGTATCAAGACGAGAACGGTGACCCAAATAGCAAGTATTATAAATTAGCTGCTTCTCAAATTGCCAGTTGTCAATTTGCCTTGAATCCGATCAACAGAGACATGGAAACGTTAGTTTCTGAAGGTTTAGGCTATTTAAATTAAGGTACGGCTAGTTTTGGTGTTCAGTTCTATGGAGAAAACCAAGTAATATTCTCAAGTGCACGTCCAGACAACGCCAGAAATGATTCGATTAACCCTAATGACAAGTTTATGCTAGACTTGTATTTGGCAACTTTGAATGACGATGGGACCATTGATCAACCTGAAAAATTTCCTTTTATCATTAATTCAAAAGAGTATCATGAAGGTTCTGCTGTCATAACTAAAGATGGAAACACCCTCTTTTTCACTAAAATGAATCCTGAGAATCGCAATGAGACTAAAATATATGCTAGTAAAAAAATCAATGGAAATTGGATGCAACCCTTTGAATTATATGACCATGTCAACACCGAAGGATTTCGTTCATTAACACCGTTTCTTGCTGACGATGATTCTCGCTTATACTTTGCTTCAAACCGCGTAGGTGGGTTCGGAGGCCTTGATATTTGGTATGTGAAAATTATGCCCGATGGAAGAACTGGTCGCGCAAACAACGCCGGTGAAAAAATCAATACAGAAGGAGATGAATATGCTCCATTTTACGAGCAAAAAACAGATCGACTTTATTATAGTTCTTCAGGACACATAGGCTTTGGAGGGCAAGACATTTATTATAATGAGTGGAACGAAGATGCTAAGGCATTTGGGCAGGCTGTAAACGTAGGCGCGCCGATCAATTCAAGCGCTGACGATGGCTTTTTTGTTATTGATGAAGACTTGGAAAACGGGTTTGTGACTTCTAATCGTGATGCATGTATCGAATGTGATTCTACTTACAGCCTTGCTGTGCATTGTGATAAAATCTATCAATTTACACGACCAGAAATTGTCTTTGCTATTCAAGGTTATGTTTATGATAAAGAAACCAAAGAAGCTATTCCGAATGCAACCGTTCAATTTAAGGATGTATCTGACCAATGGGAACACTTTGAGGTAACCACAGATGAAAACGGATATTACGAGCATCACCTCATAGCGGATCTCGAATTATTTATGCGTGCGAGCATGACAGACTATTTTGCAGATAAGGCATTGATCACTACGATCGGAGAAACAGCATCGCGAACATTCAAACAAGATTTTTATCTTGAGCAAATCCCTAAAAATGAGATTACCATTGAAGGTATTGAATATGACTTTGACAATGCTAAACTAAGACCTGAATCAGAAGAAAAATTAGACGAATTAATCGAGTTCTTAGAACTGAATGATAACCTTGTTATCGAGATTCGATCACACACCGATCAGCGCGGTAATGACGACTATAACCTGAAACTTTCAGAACGCAGAGCACAAAGTGTAGTTGATTATCTTATTGCGCATGATATTCCAATGGATAGATTGGTCGCAAAAGGTTACGGAGAAACTATGCCTGCTGAAATACCAGATGAAGAGGGCAATGTAAACATTCTTACAGTTGAGTATATCAAAAACCTCCCAACTAAGGATGAACGCGAGGAAACGCATCAGCGTAACCGCCGTACTGCATTCTTTGTATTGGAGCAGCGATAAGTCAATAGACTCCAATCCTATCTATCAAGATTCTTGTATCTTTGCATAAAAAATTACGCATGGATCAAATCAAAAAAGACGCCAGCTATAGTGTTGGCATGAGTATAGGACAAAGTCTGCAAGGTCAAAATCTAGATCAAATTGACCTGGATAGTTTCATAGAAGGTATTAACGCCATTTTTAATAATAAGCAATTACGATTCACTCCTAACGAGGCGAATGATAAAATCACGACTTATATCAATTCCATGAATGAGGAGCGATTTGGACAGTATAAGTCGGATGGCGAAAACTTTCTTTCTGAAAATGCCAAACGTGATGAAGTAACGGTTACTTCTTCTGGATTGCAATATGAGGTTATTGAAGAAGGAACGGGAAACAAACCTTCAGGAACAGATCAAGTTACTGTACATTATCATGGAACGTTAACTGATGGAACTGTTTTTGACAGCAGCGTTAGTAGAGGCACACCTGCAAGTTTCGGTGTTAATCAAGTAATAAAAGGCTGGACAGAAGCGTTACAAATGATGCCAGCAGGTTCTAAATGGAAATTATTTATTCCTGAAATTCTTGCCTATGGTGCAAACCCGCACCCGGGTGGACCAATTAAACCTTATATGGCGTTAATTTTTGACGTTGAACTAATTAGTATTAACTAAACAGATGCGATTTTTAATCATCTCTTTACTATTCGGACTCATTGCATGCGGCAATGAGCCTGAACAGGATAATCTACCCACAATAACATCCGAAACACCAACACAAGGTTTTGATAATTTTGACCAAAAAATCAGCTATTGCATTGGATTTGATAATGGTTTTGCAATTAATCAAGTTTATAACGGGCCACGTACGACTGGCAAATTCAGTATTGTGGATTTAGAAGCTGGCATGCTGGATTATTTAGGTGATGAAGAATTAAGAATTGACCTTTTCGAGGTTGATTCTATTTTGAATTTATATCTCGGAGAAAACGGTACTATCAACTCAGACCTCATTTCTATGTCAGATGCCAGTTACGCCCTAGGTTTAATGGAAGGAGAGTCACTTGTTCGAACCTTAGTAGCCAAAGGTATTGATCAGAAGACAGACGTTGCTCAATTGCAAAAAGGACTTTCGAATGGTATTCGTAATAACGAAACGGTTGTAAAAATAAGTGAGGTGCAAAAGGAAGTATCGACCTACTTTGCAGACATCAATAAACAAATGGGCATTCAATTTCTTGAAAACAATGCCAAACGCGAAGGCATAATGGTTACCGAAAGTGGCCTACAGTACGAAATTTTCGAAAAGGGAAGTGGCATACAACCTTATATTACCGACTCTTGTGTTGTTCATTACACCGGTCGTTTTATTGATGGACGGGAGTTCGAATCGACCATACCGTCTGGTCAGCCAGCAGGCTTTACACCCATGGGTGTCATAAAAGGCTGGCAAGAAGGTTTGCAACTCATGCGAGAAGGTTCAAGTTACCGTTTTTATGTTCCTTATGAATTGGCTTATGGCGAACAAGGAAGTGGCCCCATAGAACCCTACTCTACTTTAGTATTTGATATCGATTTAATCCGTGTGATTCGTTTCGAGGGCTAGTTTTTTTCGCCTTGAAAACCAATTATTAAATCTTTCTATGTGTTTATCCTCCAAAAAGAGGATGTAAGTGATAGTCATAATTACTCCAAAGGCAAAAATTCCCATAAAAAAGCTAATGGAGAGATGAAACATGACACCAATAACCAACAGTGGTATTTTAACTTTCCTTATCCAGACAAGAATTGAAAAAAGTCCTTGATAAGCAAGCACTGACCAAGTCGCTAATTTAGAAATCATGGGGTTTTCGGCAAAAAGATTCCGCATCGTATCGCCGGAAAAAGCATCTACTCTCGAGATATACATCATTGCTTCCCCACTCAACCAGTATGGATCTATTAATTTATAGAGCGTCGAAAAGAAATACAATACGCATATTTGAATCAACATAATCACAAAAAAGGTATTATTCAATACGTTTTGAATCTTGTAATTACGGCTTTTAGTGTCTGCTGTTTCATTTATAAAGATCAAATAAAAAAGCAAAATATTGATCAAAGCTTCTCCCCCAGTGAACATGAGGTAACCTTTAAGAAATAAATTGACCGTAAAAAAGTACACCATTAACGCTGCTAATCGCCTCCAGACTCCCAACAAACCTAATGTGAGACCGATTAACTGTCCAATAATAAACACCCAATAGATCCAAGTATAGGTTCCGTTAATCGGATGACTCAAGACATTCACCAATGCTCTACTTCCCTGAGCATACCATGGCGTAATTGTATTCCATCCTCCTGATCCGACTATACCATAATAACCGAACAACTCTTCTGCAATAGGTAATAATGTCAGGGTGTTAATGAATAAGAAAATATACAAAACCCTCTTAAAAAAGCTCATTTTGTTGGCGTATGGAAATGGCCGTGTAAATATGTGCGCCAGTCTATTCAGCATCATCAAAATAATAAATTGGCAATGTAATTAAACCTTGATCACCCGTTACGACATCTTTCCTATAAAACCTGACTTCTGCTGCAATAAATGGTTTATCGTAAAGGCGCCTACCCCATCCATCGACATAATTTTTAATCTTATAATAGCTGTACCCTCTTAAAAATTGATCTGCTTTACTCATTGGAAAAGGGTCTGGTACTTTAAGACCCATATCCCTTAAATCAAGACCCAACCAATAATCTAAATTCGCTTCGGCAATAACTAATTCTCCATAGTGAAGAAGAGGAAGTTTATCATGCCTGTTAACAGCATTCTCCGATGGTCGAATCCACCCACTGGAGTCCGTATTGGAAAATTTATAGTTTACCTCTACAACCGTATTCATTGTTGGGCAAGGCGCAAACATACTCCAGCGTTGTGTAAAGATCGGCTCTACGTAACTAGCCGCATAACGATGAAGCGGCTGATAACTCATAGATTCTGGCCATGCATAAGCGATGATGATCGCAAAATGGATGACCACAAACATAAAGGCCGCAATACCCGTTCGATTTATTTGTGTCTTCTTTTCGATCTGAATGAATTATTAACTTTCCAATCGTTAAAAATAAACATATTCGACAGAAACATTTGAGCATTTATAAATACTTTCGAAAGGTATACACGCTATAAAAATCGGATTATGAAAGTATTATTCACAATTTTATCCATTATTCTACTGTCAAATATTACCCACGCCCAAAAATACAAGGCGTATTATGCTGACGGTACCCTGAAGGAAATTGGTCGCTATAAAAAAGAGAAGCCGGTCGGTAAATGGCGTTTTTATCATGAGAATGGCGAGCTATTAGCAGAAGGGAAATATAAAGACAGCCTAAAAGAAGGCGAGTGGAATTATTACCACGACAGCGGTGAATTAATGGAAACCGGATTATTTGTTGCTGGAAAAAAAGAAGGTGAATGGATAGCCTATTTTGACAATGGAAACGTTATGTCCAAAGGCCTTTTTAAAGAAGGGTTGGAAACCGGTACCTGGGAGTATTTTTTCCGTTTAGGTAATCTGCAATCTCATGGTAACTTCATAAGAGGCGTGCAAAGCGGAATCTGGAACTATTATTATGAAAATGGACAAATAGAAAAAACGGGGTCATGGAAGAATGATCAAAACGACGGATTATGGAAGTTCTACTTTGAGGATGGAACATTAAAGCGAACAGGGAGCTGGGACGAGGGCGTTCAAACTGGGGTTTGGTCTTATTATAATGCACTGGGAAATATAGAAGAGCGTGGTGAATGGAAAGATGGTAAAGCAGTTGGCTTATGGGAGTATTATTTCCCTTCTGGAAAATTAAAAGAAACGGGAAGATGGCAGAACGATGAACAAATTGGAGAATGGGCCTATTATTATGAGAACGGAAATGTAAAAATGAAGGGGGAATGGAAAGACGGCTTTAATGTTGGTATTTGGACCTATTATCACGAAAATGGAAATATCAGTAAAAAGGGAAAACGTGCGAATGGTTTCCCTGTGGGTAAATGGACCTACTTCTTCCTCAATGGAAACATAAAAGAGGAAGGTAATTTTGATAAAGAAGGAAACGAGAAAGGTACTTGGAAAATCTATCACGAAAATGGTAAATTAGCTAAAGAAGGTGAATGGGTTGAAGGAAAGCAACATGGACGTTGGAAATATTACAGTGAAGAAGGAAAACTGAAAGAAGAAGGTTTTTGGAACGAAGGTGTACAAGATGATGTTTGGTTATATTATGGCGAAGATGGCAAATTGATAACGCAGGGCAACTGGAATGAAGGCGTTCAAACCGGTGAGTGGATGTATTATTACGAGAACGGAAAATTAAAAGAGCATGGCTTTTGGAAAGATGGTGTGCAACATGGAAATTGGTTGTATTATCATAAAAACGGCAAAAAGCAACAAGAAGGTGAATTTAGAGATGGAGATCCGGTAGGAGAATGGAAAGATTACGATCTAAGAGGGAAATATGAACGTTCGCGATACTACTAAAAGTAAATAGCAAAGGCAGAAGATTCAAAAATGAAGATAGACGAAGAAAAAGAACGCGCTGAGATATTAAAAGCATACCGAGGACTTTTACGCGCGAGTAAAACGATTCGTGATAAAGAAGATACACGAATGATTCGTAAAGCTTTTAATGTCGCGGTGGATGCGCATAAAGATATGCGACGAAAATCTGGTGAACCTTATATATATCACCCCATTGCGGCTGCTAGAATTTGCGTAGAGGAAATGGGTCTAGGCACTACGGCGATTGTTTGTGCATTGCTTCATGACACGGTTGAAGATACCCATATTACGCTTCAAGATATTGAGGACTTGTTTGGTCTAAAGACACGCCAAATCATTAATGGATTAACAAAAATCCCAGAAGTATTTGATGACAACATCTCCATTCAAGCAGAGAATTTCAGAAAACTAATCTTAACCATTTCCGATGACTTGCGCGTAGCTTTTATTAAGATTGCGGATCGATTACATAATATGCGAACGCTTGATTCAATGCGTGCGGATAAACAATTAAAAATCGCTTCGGAAACGGAATTTTTATACGCCCCTTTGGCGCACCGCTTAGGCTTTAATGCAATAAAAAATGAATTTGAAGACATTATCTTCAAGTATAAAGAACCGGCAATTTACAAACAACTCGAAAGTAAACTCGAAAAAACAGCGGCGGTTCGAAATCGTTTTATTCGTCAATTCACAAACCCCATAAAAGAGGCGATTGATAAAGAAGGATTTGAATCCAGCATCAAGGCTAGAACAAAAAGCATCCCTTCCATTTTTAAAAAAATTCAAAACAAGAATGTCAGTTTTGATGAAATCTATGACATCTTCGCCATTCGAATCATCTTCGATACACCTATCGAAAAAGAAAAGGCGGATGCCTGGAAAATATATAGTATTGTTACTGACTTTTACCAGCCGAATCCAGATCGCTTGAGAGATTGGATATCCATTCCAAAAGCTAACGGATACGAATCCTTACACACAACTGTAATGAGTCCATCGGGCAGATGGGTTGAAGTTCAGATTCGAAGCAAGCGGATGGATGAGATAGCCGAAAAAGGCTATGCCGCGCATTGGAAATACAAAGAAAATCAGACAGCAGAGAGTACATTTGATCGTTGGGTTGGAGAAGTAAGAGAGTTACTCGAAAACCCCGAAGCTGACGCAGAAGAATTCATCAACGAATTTAAGTTAAACCTCTTTAGTGATGAAATATTCATTTTTACTCCAAAAGGAGATTTACGTGTCTTACCCAAAAATAGCACCACTCTCGATTTTGCCTTTGACATACATACAGACATTGGATTATCGTGTATTGGAGCAAAAGTAAATGGCAAATTGATGCCTTTAAGCCACATTCTTAAAAGTGGTGATCAAGTTGATATCTTACGTTCAAAAAAACAAAAACCGAAAGAAGATTGGCTCAAATTTGTTGGGACCGCTCGGGCAAAATCAAAAATCAAATCTGCCCTCAAAGAAGAGCAAAAACGTATTGCCTCAGATGGTAAAGAGATTTTGAAACGCAAATTCAATCAACTCAAGGTTAATTTTATTGGCGAAAATGTTCAAATAGTAGAGCGTTTCTTTGGAATCAAAGGCGGTGCAATCGAACTGTACTACCAAATTGCAAAAGGTAAATTAAACCTGTCAGAACTTCGCGATTTACATATAGAAGGTAAAAACTTCACACAGCCAAAAGCCAAGCGAAAAGAGGTTAATAGAAATGAGTTTAAATCTATCATTTCAACAGTTGATGCTAAAAAAGACACAATTGTTATTGGTGACGATTTTAAAGAACTCGATTATAAATTAGCGAATTGCTGTAATCCGATTCCGGGTGATAGCGTCTTTGGATTCATCACGGTCTCTGAAGGAATTAAAATTCATCGAACAAATTGCCCGAATGCAACTCAGTTGATGTCTAATTATGCATACAGAGTATTGAAGGCTACTTGGAAAAATGATCGTGCTCGTGAACGTCTATGTGGATTAATCATTACAGGTATAGATGATCTGGGTATAGTAAACCGCATCACAAACATCATATCTATGCAACACGAAGTCAATATGAAATCGATCGGATTCGAGTCTAACGATGGAATTTTTGAAGGTAAAATTATGCTCTACGTTTATGACACCGAGCATCTGGACGAATTAATACTCAAATTTGAGCAAATTGATGGTGTAAAATCAGTAGAAAGGATATAATCGGTTAAAGTCCAACAAAAAATGGCTATCTTTGTTATACCATACAAGGACACATGGAAAAAGAGCAATTACAAGAAAAAGTTAAAGACATATTCTGCAACTTTCTTGAGCGCAACGGACACCGTAAAACACCTGAACGTTTCGCCATACTGTCAGAAATATATTCACAGAAAGGTCATTTTGATATAGAGTCGCTCTACGTCAAAATGAAGAATAAGAACTATCGCGTTAGTCGCGCTACCTTGTATAATACAATAGACTTATTATTAAACTCAAATTTGGTCAGAAAGCACCAGTTTGGCAATAATATTGCTCAATTTGAAAAGTCTTACGGTTATCAACAGCACGATCATATTATTTGCACCAATTCTGGAGAAGTGATCGAGTTTTGTGATCCGCGTATTGAGAAAATTAAAGCTACTGTTGAAGAATTATTCAAAATGAAAATTCACCATCATTCACTTTACTTTTTTGGTGAACGTTCCCCTAATCAAAAGAACTCCAACGAATGAGTCTGAGTATTACCCCAATCAAACACGACATCTGTACCGAAATTCAACTTCAAGGAACGGCACTCGTTGAAATCGACTTTGATCTATTGAATCAAGCTGTTGAAGAAAGTATCAGAGAAGGTCAAAGTAATGTCATTTTAAATCTCAAACAAGTTGATTTACTCAACAGTATCGGAATAAATACCCTTATTCGTATCTTTACAAAATGCCGTAATAACGGGGGAGATATGTTCATTGTTAATATCTCTGATAAAATTAATCAGGTTCTTTTACTGACTAAGTTAAATACAGTTCTTAATATTGCAACTTCTGTCGAAGAGGCAGAACAGAAATTGACGCTGAATTAAAAACTCAAAAATGACCATGTCGCACCAGCTATTAAAGCGGGGTGGCGTTTTTTTTTTATTTCCGATTGTAGCATTATAAAAAAAGACGAATGAAAAAAGTGGATGTATTACTGGGATTGCAATGGGGAGACGAAGGAAAAGGCAAAATTGTTGATGTTGTTACACCGAAGTACGACATTATTGCTCGTTTTCAAGGTGGACCAAACGCCGGCCACACGCTGATTTTTGACAACCAGAAATATGTATTACACACGATCCCATCAGGAATATTCCGTGATAATACGATTAATGTAATCGGTAACGGCGTTGTTATTGACCCTATCATCATTCGTGAAGAAATAGAAAAACTGGAAGCAGTTGGTGTCGATGTAGTATCGAAATTATTGATTTCGAAAAAAGCACACCTTATCCTTCCCACCCATAAAATTCTTGATAAATACTCAGAAGAGCAAAAAGGAAAGAAAAAAATTGGTTCAACCTTAAAGGGTATTGGCCCAACGTATATGGACAAAACAGGTCGTAACGGTCTGCGAATGGGAGACTCTTTGGCTTCTAATTTTAAAGAAAAATACAATCAACTCGTTGAAAAACACCAATCGATACTAGGTGATTATGACTATGCGGATCTACTTGCCGAATTTGAACCACAATGGTTTGAGGCAATGGATTTCTTATCTAAATTTACGTTGATTGATAGTGAGCACTATATTAACAACGCCATGAAAGATGGTAAATCCGTTTTGGCTGAAGGTGCGCAAGGAACGATGCTTGACATAGACTTTGGAACCTATCCTTATGTCACCTCGTCGAATACAGTAACCGCTGGAACGTGCACGGGACTCGGAGTTGCCCCCAATCGAATCGGTGCTGTTATCGGTATTTTTAAAGCTTATTGCACACGTGTTGGTTCTGGACCTTTCCCTTCTGAATTGGATAATGATACGGGGGAGAACATCCGCAAAATCGGCCATGAATACGGTGCAACAACAGGCAGAGATCGCCGTTGTGGTTGGATTGATTTACCGGCGCTAAAATATGCTATCATGATCAACGGTGCTACCGAATTATCAATGATGAAAGCAGATGTACTCGACAGTTTTGAAGAAATTGAAGTCTGTACACATTATTTAATTGACGGTGAAAAATTTGACTACTTCCCATACGATATTGATAATTTAGACGTTCAACCCGTTTACAAAAAAATAAAGGGGTGGAATCAAGACTTGACGGGACTGACGGATATGGCGGATGCGCCACAAGCCTTTTTAGATTATATTACCTATTTGGAACAAGAATTGCAAACACCTATATCGATCGTATCCGTTGGACCTGATCGTGCGCAAACAATAATTCGAAAATAATTGACAAAAAGTCAACACATATTATGGACGGCGCTTTTAATAAGCGCCGTTTTTATTCCGCGACAACTTTTTGCGCAAGAGGATAATATTCGCCTTGTTTTTGCAGAAGATGTAGTTAATTCAGTGGAACACCCTAATACAGACGTGGCAAGAGGTCATGTAGAATTTAAGCACGGCACTACCCGACTCTTCTGTGATTCAGCTCTTTATTTTAGAGATTTTAACCTTGTTCATGCGTACAGTAATGTACAAATCAACCAAGGAGATACTGTCAATCTTTTCTGTGACTCATTAAAATATAATGGTAACACCAACATATCGAAACTCCTCAGTAACGTCCGATTTCGAGATAATGAGTACCTGATGTTAACAGACTCTTTAGAGTATGATGGAAATAGATCGGTTGGCTATTACACCAATCATGCACACATTTCTTCGATTAAAAACGATATGAAGTTGACCTCGGTCAAGGGTTATTATTATTCGGAGTCAAAAATATTCTATTTTAAGGATAGCGTTCATCTTGAAGATGAGAAATATGAATTGTTTGCCGATACACTTGAATTCAGAACAATCCCTTCTGAAGCCCATTTTCACGGACCTACGACGATCTTAATGGATACTTCTCGATTAGAATGCAAAAAAGGATTCTACAATACGAAAACGGGGATAGCAAACCTATGGTCGGGTGCTACTTTCATAGAAAAAGGTAGAATTCTCTACGCTGACAGTCTTTACTTTGATCAACCGAACGATATTGGAGAAGGCTTTTGTAATGTCATGATTTTTGATTCAACAGAAAATGTCCGATTTCTTGCCGACTACATGTTGAAAAAACCAGACAATGCAGCAGTGACACTCAAAGATAATGCACGAATTCTTCAATACAGCGAAACGGACACCTTACGATTGGCCGGAGACACGATCAATTATCATAAGGATACATTAACCGATCAGCAAATATCAATCGCAGAGAACAATGTGAGCATTATCAAAGGTGATCTATTCATCCTTTGTGATAGTGCTTATTTTAGTGAAAGAGATTCTATCTTAAAGCTTCATAAAGAACCTATTTTGTGGAATAATACCACTCAATTATTCTCAGACTCGATGCACGCGTCATATTATGACAAAGCTTTTCATGAAATGACGATGTATCAAAACGCTATGCTAATTGGCGAACATGAAGGAGACAGCATCCATTACGACCAAATGAAAGGTAAAAAAATGATTGCAAGTCTAGACTCCAATCAAATTAGCAGTATCCACATCATAGCTAATGCGCAAGCGCTGTATTATCCAGAAGAAAAACAAAAAGAAGACTCCACTACTATAGAAAAAACAATGCTAAAAGGGGCCAATCGGGTCGATTGTAACTCCATTTTATTTCGTTTTTTAGATGGTGACATTCAGTCGGTTGCTTTTTTAGATGAACCTACCAGCGTTTTTTATCCAATGAACCAAATTCCAGAAAAAGAACTCTTTTTTAAAGGATTTTCTTGGGAAATTGAACGGAAACCTTTGCGACCAATTGCTGAATAGTTATCTTTAACCATCTAACAGATAGAATTATTCTTTAATGAAGGGAAAACTCATTGGCATATCAACCTTTTTAACCGTAGTTGCTTTTATTGTAACGGCTTCTGTGACGGCTTTAAGCCAAGAGTTCTTCAAGGCTTTTAATGCCAAACTTTCATTATTCTTTTTTGTGGGATCAATAGTGATGACTGGAATTTATTTACTGCAAAATCATTCTCCAAACACAAAAAAAGCGACGCGATCAATCATTTCTTTACTTGGTCTTGCACTATTAATTTTTGGAGCAGCCGTTATATTCAATGTGCTACCTATCCGTGATTTTTACAATTGGCTATTTGTTGGGGGACTCATTTATACCCTGCTGATTGAGTTGCAGTTATTGGCCTGGGGGAAAAATCAGCATATATTCGCTAAAATCATGAGTTTTTTAGTCATCTTAACGAGTCTTTTTCTAATCGCTTATTTCGTTGCAAAATGGACGTATTCTGGTTTTCAGATTTGGATTATTGTAGCCGCATTCACTAATATTGGCGCTTGTTTGATCGGCACATTCTTTGTTTCAAAAACGAGATCAGAAACGAAACAATCTGTATCGAATTCTTGATTCAAACCTACCTTTTTAACAATTCTTACTGAATAAATAGGTTCAAACCCTCATTTTACGGGGCTTCCAATGCGCTAGTTTTATACTTGGATAATAATACCCAGAAATGAGATTTAAAAACAGCCTCACATTAAAGGAAGTTGCCGCTTTTTTAAAGGCACCTTTTGTTGGTGATCCTAACCTAACGATTACTGGTATCAATGAAATTCATAAAATTGAATCCGGTGAAATCGTTTTTGTAGATCATCCAAAATACTATAAAAAAGCACTCAATAGCGCTGCCGATGTCATCTTAATTGACCAGGAAGTAGATGTTCCTGCGGGAAAAGGTATTATCATTTGCACTGCTCCTTTTGATGCATTTAATAAAATTACACGACATTATTCTCCTGATAAAAGTTGGACACATAATACGGGAGACAACTTCAATATCGGAGAAAACTCACAGATTTATCCCAATGCAATTATTGGCCACAATGTTTCAATAGGAGCAAATTGCATTATACATGCAGGTGCTGTTATTGGCGACAACACTATTATTGGAGATGATGTTACTGTTGGCCCTAATTCGGTCATTGGTCACTACGCATTTTACTACAAGAAAAAAGGGGAACGTTTTGACCGTATGCACACCTGTGGAAGAACTATCCTGGAAGACCGTGTTGAAATCGGCGCATTAAGCACGGTTGATAGAGGTGTAACCGGAGACACTACTATAGGAGCAGGAACTAAAATCGACAACCAAGTACATGTCGGACACGACACGGTTATCGGTAAAAATTGCCTCTTTGCAGCAAATGTTGGAATTGCGGGTTGTGTTATCATTAAAAACAATGTGACACTTTGGGGGCAAGTTGGTGTTGTGAGTGATGTAACAATTGAAGACAATGTTACGGTGCTAGGCCAGTCTGGTGTCGGAAATGATTTACAAGCTGGAAAAACATACTTTGGTTCGCCTTGTGGAGAAGCACGAACAAAATTCAAAGAGTTAGCCGCATTTAAACGCTTACCATCAATCATCGAAAACTTATAGATATGGTTCCGGAATCGGTTGTGAATGAATTGGAGAACCAGTTGCAGTCAAAAGAATTTAAACTAAATTCTTTACTGGAGGTAACGCGTGCCATCAATTACAATAAACCGGTATCCGAAATATTGGACATTTACAATTTTATTCTTCGTGAGCAACTCGGTATTCGCAAATTTGTTCTTTATAATCATCAAGAAAAATGGCAAATCATTACTAAAGTTGGTGTTAAAGGCAAAATTAAGGACATCAACATTGAACGGGATATCCTTAAATTCAAAGACATAACCGTCATTGAATCATCTTATAAAAAGTCATTGAATAATTTTGATGTAATCATCCCTGTATTCCACAAGGAAGAACCACTAGCCTATTTATTTGTAAATGGTATATTAGATGATGCCCCGGACAACAAACAAGCTTTTGAAAATTTAAATTTCATACAAACCTTAACGAATATCATTGTTGTTGCCATAGAAAATAAGCGATTGGCCAACGAGAGTATTAAACAGCAGCGAGTGCGTCAAGAATTGGAAGTTGCCTCAGAGATGCAGCGTTTGTTATTCCCTTCTCAATTGCCTTCTAATAGCAAGATTGATATCTCAGCAAAATATCTCTCACACCATAAGGTGAGCGGGGATTATTATGATTATATCCGACTTAATAAAGATGAATTTATCGTCTGCATTGCAGATGTTTCAGGTAAAGGGATTTCAGCGGCGATGCTCATGGCAAATTTCCAGGCCACGGTACGAACTATTTTTAATGTCCAACGACCGACTTTAGAGGATCTCGTCCTTGATTTAAATGACAAAGTATTTACCAGCGCTAAAGGAGAGAAATTTGTCACCTTTTTCATTGCAGAATACAATTCAAAAACGAGACAACTCAAATACATAAACGCAGGACATAACTGGCCAATACTTATTCGAAACAAAGATTCTCAGTTCTTAAACAAAGGATGTATAGGCCTGGGTATGTTAGAGGAGTTGCCCTTTTTAGAAAGCGACACGGTGACCATTAAAAACAATACGACGATTGTGCTTTACACCGATGGTGTAGTTGAGCTAGAAAACGCAACCGAAGAACAATTTGAAACTGATCGCCTAACTAAAATTGTACAAAGTTTCTATCCACTTTCAATGGAAGATTTAAATGAAATCGTTTTTAGTAAACTGGATGATTGGCGGGGCAAAAAGAATTATGTCGATGACACTGCGATACTGAGTTGTAGGATTTTTTAAAACAGTACCAGGTGCTATTACTCAAACTCCACCTGATGTTCCTCCCAATATGCAATCGCTTGAATTAATAGCGTATCTGACACCTCATTAAACTCATCCCCCACCACATAGTCTCCGCTAAATCCCATCGTTTCTGATTGTCCGCGTAATCCATATTTCTCACCATTTTCGAATGTAAAAACCTTATAAGACGAAGGACTAACATCACTCCTGCAAGCTAACATATATCCAAACGTGATTTCTCCATAATTATCCTGATCAGCATCATTAAATGACACGGTAGGCATATGTTCTACTTTTAAATCAAAACACAATCATTTTCAAAATCAAATAGCTCTCTCAACAGCACTAATTCAGAATTTTCCTCCGTTAGCACAAAATGATAGGTATGTAAACTCTGGCTATAGAAAAATAGATCATCCGCATGATGCCCATCTTCCATCACTTCATTTTCTTTTTCTTCTATTGTTCTTAGAAAATAGTTTTCTCCATTCAGGTCATTCCACCACCACGCATCAACTATTTTACCTTCGTATTCCAATTCTGCAGGGACAACATCGAGCTTTTTAAAAAACATATCCATCGCTTCGAATGGTTCATCTTCTATTACTGGATCAGATTTTATATCGGCTATGGCAGGCACAATTGATTCATTGTCTTTTTCCTGCTCATGGTTTGCGCAAGCCCCGATAAGCACAAGAGCAATGATTGTAAAAACATCTTGCATAAATCCATTTTAAGTCGAATAAATGTAGGTTAAATAAAGCACAAAAAAAAGGTTCGCCTCAGCGAACCTTCTTGATTATCTTTTGGTAAATTTATTAAATCCCAGCTTTCATTTGTAAGTAGTTCAAAAACTCTTTACGAACATCAGGATCTTTGAATTTCCCACCGAATTCACTGGTAACAGTACTACTCTGGATATCCTTAATTCCTCTTGAATTTACACATAAATGCTTTGCATCTATGACGCAAGCCACATTTTCTGTGCCCAAATACTTTTGTAAATGTTTTACAACCTGAATCGTCAACCGTTCTTGAACCTGTGGACGTTTCGCATAGTATTCAACGATACGATTCATCTTCGAAAGTCCAATTACCTTTCCGTCTGAAAAATACGCTACGTGCGCTTTTCCAACAATTGGTAAGAAATGATGTTCACAAGTAGAATAAACTGTGATATCTTTCTCAACCAACATTTCAGAATAGTTGTATTTGTTTTCAAATGTTGACGCTTTTGGAGCATCCGCAGGGTTTAGCCCTCCGAAAATTTCTTTTACGTACATTTTTGCCACACGTCTTGGCGTGCCTTTAAGACTGTCATCTCGCAGATCCAGCCCCAACGTATCCATGATTTGCTTAAAGTGCTCCTCAATGCGTTCGATCTTTTCTTCGTCCGACAGTTCAAAGGCGTCAGCTCTTAGTGGCGTCTCTTCGGAGGTCATCAGGTGATTGTCTCCTACCTCATCAATGATGTCTAACCCGTTTTTCATTTTATTAAGTGTATAAGTGCAAATTTAGTGGATAATTTCTTATCGACTTCTCTTTAGCCGCAAAGTTTAGTTTTGTATGAATTCAAGTTTAAAACAGATGATGGTTTATTTTGTTCATTCATCTTATCTTTCAACTCCTAAATGTCTTTCAAAATAGTTACCAATCCAAGCGTTAAAATTGTATATTTGATATACGTTAATCGTTGGTAGTAGGTTTGTAAACTAAAGACCTACCTCCATACACACAACCAACTTACATGAATAATAGGATAAACGCAATTTTTACGCTACTTTTTCTTACTGCTTGCGGAGGATCAGAAAACACCGACACAACCGATAATGATTCAACTTTTGTGGAATCTATGCACTTTGAGCAATTAGAATCGGATGTTACCGGCATTGATTTTCACAATACAATTACGGAAAATGACAGCTTCAATTTTTATTCTTACGAATATATCTACAATGGCGCTGGTGTTGCCGTAGGTGACATCAATAATGATGGGTTAAGTGATCTTTATTTCACGGGAAATCAAGTAGAAGACAAACTTTATTTGAATAAAGGTAATATGCAGTTTGAGGATATAACCGAGACAGCATTCGAAGCCGATTACAATGACGGTTGGCACACAGGGGTAGTGATGGCTGATGTAAATGGTGATAATTGGATGGATATCTACGTTTGCCGTTCTGGGGATCCAAAAGACAGAGCGCTGCTCCAAAATTTGCTTTTCATTAATAATGGAAACATGACTTTTACAGAGAAAGGTGAAGAATTTGGAGTTAATGTCGAGAAGCGGACGACTCATGCCCTATTCCTAGATTATGACAACGATAATGACCTTGATTTGTATATTTTAAATCATCCTCCCAAATATCCGGAAGATTTACTTTTAACGCTTGAAGATTATAAAAAGATTAAGATGTTTGGAAAAGAAGCAGATGTCTTTCTAGAAAACCAAGACGGGAAGTTCGTTGATGTTACGGAAAAGGCCGGAATTCTCAATAACTGCTATGGATTAGGTGTTGCTGCTGGGGACTTGGACGGGAACGGCTTTGTGGACATCTATGTTTCTAACGATTATCAAGATCCTGATTTACTATACATGAACAATGGAGACGGTACGTTCTCTCAAGATATTAGAACGCGCACGAATCACATCTCTGCTTATTCAATGGGTAATGACATTGCTGACTTTAACAACGATGGCTATCTCGATATCTTTACCGTAGATATGGCTGCTGAAGACCACGTGCGATCGAAGCGAAATATGGGTGCTATGAGCACCGAAGAGTTCTGGAACAATGTCAGTTATGGATTACACTATCAATATATGTTCAACGGTCTCCAAATGAATAATGGCGATGGAACATTTACAGAAATTGCGCAAGTATCGGGCATTTCAAAATCAGACTGGAGCTGGGCGCCTTTGTTCGCAGATTTCGATAATGATGGGCATAAAGACTTATTTATTTCGAATGGCTACAATAAAGAAGCACGTGACAATGATTACCTGCGAAACTATTCAAAGAAAAAGTATTTCGAAGGAGATGTGAATTACGAAGACGGACTTGAATTGATGCCTACCACCAAAATACACAACTATATCTATAGAAATGACGGCGACATGCATTTCTCTAAAAAAACAGAAGAATGGAACTTAGATATTCCGGTTAACACCAATGGATCTGCCTATGCCGATTTAGATAATGATGGCGACCTTGACCTGATTTTAAACAATATGGAAGAAACATCTTTCATCCTTGAGAATAAACTCCAAAGTCAAAACAATTACATTCGATTGCGCATAAAAGGAGCGGGAGACAATACTGCTGCCATCGGAGCGACAGTAAAAATCTATGCTGGTGATCAAGTTCAGTTTGCTGAAGTGCAACGTTCTCGAGGCTATCAATCTTCAGTAGAACCTTTCTTACATTTTGGTCTTGGCCAATTTGATAAAATTGACAAAATTGAAATTATATGGCCAAACGGTCAGATGATGACAAAACAGAATATTGCTGCGAACCAAATTCATGAATTTGACCCAAGCTTAGCAAATGGCACCTATAAGCCCGACTTTTCAACCGATCATCATTTTGTAGAAAACATAACAGACTCCATTTTTAATCATATTCACAAAGAAGCGCTGGTTAATGATTTTCAAAGTGAAGTGTTATTGCCACATAAAATGTCTCAACTCGGACCATTTATGAGCACCGGAGACGTTAATGGGGATGATCTTGAAGACATTTATGTTAGTGGTTCTGCAGATTTTAGCGGAACACTTTATCTGCAAACTGCAGAAGGATTTAAGTCGACTGATGGTCCATGGAGCAAGGAGAAAAAACGAGAAGAACTGGGTTCTGAATTTATAGACGTTGACAATGATGGAGACCTTGACCTTTATGTCATTTCAGGAGGAAATGAATATGTTTACAACGCTCCAGAAATGCAAGACCAACTCTACATTAACGATGGTAACGGAAACTATACGAATGAGACCAAAAAGCGACTACCAAAAATGGATGCTTCTGGACAACGTCTAGCTGTTTCCGATTATGATAAAGACGGTGATATAGATATTTATGTAGGTGGACGCCAGATGCCGGGGTACTACCCTTTTACTTCTCGATCTTTTTTACTTCAAAATGATGGCAATGGTGTATTTGTCGATGTTACCCTATCTTCTGTAGGTGAGACTAAAATCGAAAATCCTACACCATTTGAAGCGCCGGGAATGGTTACGGATTGTATGTTCGATGATATTGATCAAGATGGTGATGATGACTTGATAATGGTTGGGGAATGGATGCCAATCATGTTCTATGAAAACAATGATGGAAAGTTCTCGGATGTAACCAGTGACTACAACCCTGGATTGGATGTAGGATGGTGGTATTCGATTGAAAAAGGTGATTTTAACGGCGATGGTATAAACGAGTATATCGTTGGAAATGTTGGTGCTAATAATAAATTTCATCCGAGCCGTGAAAAACCACTGGAATTATATTGTGATGATTTTGACAATAATGGAACTTTTGATATTGTATTAGCAAAGTATCAAAATGACATCTGCTATCCTGTAAGAGGACGCCAATGTTCCTCGGAACAAATGCCGTTTATCAAACAAAAATTCCCCACTTACGCCCAATATGCAACTGCAGATGTCGAAAGCATCTATGGTAATGAAAAACTGGAAAAAGCATTGCATTATTCAGCTAACAACTTTCATTCGGTCATCCTAACAAAATCAGGAAGCACCTTCAAATATAAAGATTTGCCTGTCTTTGCTCAATTAGGCCCGATCAATCAGACGATCGTTCATGATATTAATAATGACGGAAACTTGGATGCAATCGTTGTTGGTAACAATTTCGCCGTGGAAGTGGAAACAATTCGCTATGACGGCGGACGTGGCGCGGTTTTATTGGGAGATGGAAACGGGAACTTTTCCCAGTTAGGGCCTAAAGAGTCTGGATTTTATGAACCGAATGACTGTAAAGACATGGCACTCATCAATTATGGTGGACAATCGATGATTATTACTGTTTCTAATCGTAATAAGGCTAAAACTTTCGCGATAAAATCATAATAGAGTAATAGCGTTTTTTTTAGCGATCTTTACGTGTGAATTTAGATACAAAACGAAAATTATATGAGGCGTGTATGACCTACGCTGAACAACGCGTCCAAAATGCCGAGAAAGCATTGGCGGATACCCAAGATGCTTCGAATCAAGAAACACGTTCTACAGCTGGAGATAAACACGATACAGCCAGAGCAATGATGCACATCGAAAGTGAACGTTTGGGCAAGCAACTCGGTGATGCTCAACAAACACTTCGAAATATTAAAAGTGTTGACTCTTCCAGCATGCATTCGAGCATAAAATCCGGCACGTTAGTTCATACTGATATTGGCTACTTTTTTCTGGCCATTAGTATCGGTAAATTAGAATTTGATGATCAATCCTATTTTGTTGTTTCTCCTGGATCACCGATGGGACAAGCTTTAATGGGGCATAAAGCGGATGACACGGTACAATTCAATAAACGGAGTATTCATATTAAAGCCATTTGTTAGTATATTGCGCATCATAGAATAACTAACCTAAGCTAGACCAATGATAAGTCGATTCATCACGTTAATAATTTTTACGACTACGCTAAGTGTTAATGCACAGGAGTCAACGATCATCACAAGAGATGTGGTGTATATGAAAGACGGAAGAGTTTTAACTGGAGAAATTTTGATCTTTCAAGAGTCTGATGGTGACATTACATTCAAAGATGAACAGGGTCGAAAGTACTCGATCACTAGAGAAGAGTACAGATATTTTGTTGAAGACGAAAGGGTAAACGTAAGTGGTAGCGATACATTGATTATCAATCCAAGAAAAACGAATGAATTTGAATTTTCGGCTGGACTGAGCACTTTTGTCACAGAAGTAAATGGACAGGTTACCCCTGACCTTCCTCAAGATTTAGGTTCATTTAGTTCGCCATGGTATATCCCTTATAACTTAAGACTTGGCTTTGGCAAATACTTTGATCGGACACATTTTGTTGGTATTCGATTAGATTATGCTTTGGCCGGAATTGATACATACCTCTCCCCTGCGATTCGATATAAATATCAATTTGACGGGTATAAAAAAAATGTAGCCTGGTATATTATGGCCGAATTAAAATATGAATTCATCCAAGATGAGTTCATGGGTGTTAATGCTGACACTTCAACTATCGATGGCGAAATCTATTACAATATCGATTATGCATTTCAAAAAATGACCTCATTAGGAATCGGATTGAGTCAAGGCGTGGCATTTATCTTACGAGATAAAAGGTCCATTTCCCTAGAATTCTCGTTGTTTAGAAATAATATCCTCAGCTCTGAATATTTATATGAAACTGAACTTTTAAAGTTTTCAAGATGGAGATCAAGTGGGATTGGATTATCACTCATGTACAATATCTAATTAGAAATTTATTCCGCTCGCCTGCTCTCTCACAAAAGATTGCAGTGATTGGTCAAGCATCGGTATTTTACCAATGCATGTTAATCCGGTGTAATTCAAAATCACTTTTTCTGTTTCAGGATTCGAATCTCCATTAAATAAGATACCTGTTATTTTAATGCCGCGTTGCTTCAAGAGCTCAACACTCAACAAGGTATGATTAATGCTACCTAAGTAGTTTTTGGAAACCAGCACCACTTCATCCGCAACGTTCGGAATTAAATCGACAATCATATCCCCCTCATCATTTAGCGGAACCATCAAGCCGCCTGCTCCTTCAATAATCAAATGATTATCGGTCTCGGGGCGTTGAAAAGTAGCTGGTGATAAGTGAATTCCATCTATCCTTGCCGCTGCATGTGGCGACATGGGTTCAGATAGCAAATATTGTTCTGGATGAATATTCGTTTTTGTATTTGAAATAGCATGGCGAACAAAGTCTGAATCTAAATCATCCAATTCTCCAGCTTGAACAGGTTTCCAGTAATCTGCCGTAAGTGCTTCAACTAGGATAGCTGAACAAAAAGTCTTACCGATTTCGGTTCCAATACCGGTTACAAAAATTCGTCTCATATCAATGCTTTCATCTCTCTTATTAAACTTTCAATTTCTTTTTCTGTATTAAATGCATGCAAACATATCCGAATGCGCTCCTCTCCTTTTGGAACGGTTGGTGAAAGGATGGCCTTAACTTCAAAACCGCTTTGGATCAACGCTTTTGATAAGTCGGTGGCTTTTGTATTACCGGGCATAAAAACGCCCTGAATTGGAGAATTACTTGGCAATACAGGCAGCTGATTAAGTTGCGCTTTTTTTCTGAAAAAAGATATCCTATCCTTCAAATCCTTCCTCTTCTGGACTGCCTCTGCGATACGATTAATCGTCCATAACAATCTTTGCTGACTATATGGTGGTAATGCCGTTGTATAGATTAGCGATCTTGAAAAATTAATCAAATATGCCTTCAAATCTCCTGGTCCTAAAATAATTGCACCATGACTGCCAAAAGCTTTACCAAAAGTGACTAAACGTGCAAAGACGCGCTCATTTAGCCCATAAGTATCCACAAGACCTTGCCCTTTCTCTCCAAATACACCTGCCGCATGAGCTTCATCCACATATAATAAGGCATTATAAGCTTCGCTAAGCGCTGCAATATCTTTTAAAGGAGCTTCGTCTCCATCCATCGAATAAATAGATTCAACAGCAATATAAATTGTTCCTGTGGCCTGGCTTAACTTTTCTTCTAAGTCCTGGAGGTCATTGTGCTTAAATCGGACGGATTGTGCAAAACTCAAGCGCAAACCATCCCTTACAGAAGCATGAATCAATTCATCATATAGGATGGTATCTCCTCTTTGTGGAACTGACGAAAAGAACCCTAGATTAGCATCATAACCCGAATTGTACAATAAAGCTGAAGGTGCTCTAAAAAATTGCGCCATTGCTAGCTCAAGTTCTTCGGTAATCATATGATGTCCTGAAATGAGGCGGGAGCCTGTTGCCCCGTGAAGCACCAGAGGAGGAGAATCCATTCGAGCGATTCCTAAATAATCATTCGAAAAAAAATCAATTCCATCTCCCCTGAGACGCAATGAGCGAAAAGAGTTATTCTCTTTTCGCTCATCTAATTTATCTTTTAATCTTTTTGGTAATAGCATTTATTCCACTGTCACTTTACGTGGTTCAAAGTTTGGATCAGCTTTTTTCAGTTTTGCTTCAGCTAATCGCTTTTCTCTTGCTATACGATCTGCCTTTGCTTTATCCACTCGCTCATCTGGTAATGTTTCAGGTTGCTCACCATCTTGAAAAGGTGCTTTTGGCTTCATCCCTAAGATTTCAAACAACTCGACATCCTCGTTATATTCTGGATTTGGTGTGGTTAACAATTTGTCTCCTGAAAATATTGACGATGCTCCTGCCATGAAACACATGGCCTGGGCCTCTCTAGACATTTGTGTTCTACCAGCAGATAACCTTATTATCGATTGTGGAAACATTATTCTTGATGTTGCAATCATACGAACCATATCCCAAGTTTCAACCGGCTTTTGATCCTCTAAAGGTGTACCTTCAACAGCCACTAATGCATTGATTGGAATTGATTCAGGTGGCTGTTCCATGTGTACATACGTCATCAGCATCCCAATACGATCTTCGGCTGACTCACCCATTCCTATGATTCCGCCTGAACAAACTGAAATACCAGCGTTTCGAGCATTTGCAATCGTATCAATACGGTTATCATACTCCCTCGTCGAGATGATATCCTTATAAAATTCTCTGGAAGAATCCAAGTTATGATTATACGCGTATAAGCCTGCTTTCTTCAATCGTTCAGCCTGCGCTTCGTTCAACATACCCAATGTAGCACACACTTCCATGCCCATTCCATTGATCTCTTGCACCATCTCTACCACTTTATCGAAATCACGATTATCACGAACATTTCTCCAAGCAGCCCCCATACATACACGGGATGAACCGCTTTCTTTTGCATTCTTTGCTAATCCCACAACTTCATCAACAGGCATCATGGCGTGAACGTCAAGATCTGTATTGTACTTAGCAGACTGCGGGCAGTAACCGCAATCTTCAGGACAACCTCCCGTTTTTATAGAAATTAGTGTACTCATTTGCACTTCCAACGGATCATGATATTCACGGTGAACCGTTGCTGCATGATACATTAATTCCATTAATGGTTTGTTGTACAATTCTAATGCCGCTTCTTTTGTGGTATATTTTGGATTTATCTTCATTTCAATACAATTTTATTATCCGATGAATTGGATGTTACGAATTTAAGGTTTTTCACCAGTTGGCAAAGTAACTTTCTTAACCAAAATATGATCTACGTATCGTTCTTTTAAAACAATGACTCCTTTTTCATTGTAATATGTAAACCATTCACTTTTTTTACCCTCCTGATATTCACCTGTCCAATGTAATTCACCTGTTTCAAAATAGGAAGTAAAAAGGCCATCTTCTTTTCCTTTTAAATATGATCCACAAAAGGCTGTGTCTCCTTGATTGTTGTATTTCATATATGGACCATTTAAAGATCCGTTTGACCAACAAGACACTTCTTCTTGTTCGCCATTCATATGCCAAGTTTTTTTAATTCCAGCTATTTTATTGTTTTGATAAAATACTTCTTCTTTTTTCCGTCCATTTGGATACCAAACGGTTGATTTCCCTACTGGCAAATCATTCTCAAATTGCCTCTGCGAACGCAGCTGTCCGTTGATATAATAAGACTGCCATTCTCCCGATTTAACATCGTCAACATAAGTGCCGGCTTTCTTTTTTTGTCCATTCGGAAAATAGGTTACCCAAATGCCAGACTTGTTATTAGAGGCGTAAGTTCCCGATCGTTTTAATTGCCCATTTGGATAATAACTGAGATATGGACCGTCCGCTACTCCTCGGCGCCAATGAAACATTTCTTTTTTAGCACCATTACTAAACCAATACTCCCATTCACCATTCATCAGACCATTTTCAAAACAGCCTACTGCTTCTAGCGAATCGTTCGAATAATAATATCTCCAGCATCCAATTTCTTTACCATCTTGAACTTCTCCAAGACCATAGCCCCCGCCAGTCGTATAATGTTTTGTTTCCTCTGAACAGGAGGATATGCTTAATAGAAAAACCAATTGAAGCTTTATACTCCAGATCAGTCTAATGGATTTTAATCGTTGAGTTTTGACCAAATCAGATCTTTTAATTCAGTTAATCCTTGCTGCGCAACCGATGAAATGAAAAGATATGGAATTTCTGGCAAATCTTTTTGAATTTCCGCCTTTAATTCATCATCTAGCATATCAGATTTAGAAATCGCTAAAATCCGAGGTTTATCGGCAAGATCAGGATTATATTGAACGAGTTCATTGACTAAAATATCATATTCTTTATGAATATCATCTGCATCTGCCGGAACCATAAACAGCAATAAAGCATTCCGCTCGATATGTCTCAAAAATCTTAGCCCAAGTCCTTTTCCTTCATGTGCACCTTCGATAATACCAGGAATATCGGCCATAATAAAAGACTTAAAATCCCTATAAGAGACAATTCCAA
>Ga0181553_10000737_pt1 | contig 28828 bp, 26 predicted proteins | sample 011ome_17_FD_133753 | JGI IMG/M metagenome (GOLD analysis project Ga0181553, IMG submission 133753) | Coastal salt marsh microbial communities from the Groves Creek Marsh, Skidaway Island, Georgia - 011502XT metaG (megahit assembly) | ecosystem: Environmental > Aquatic > Marine > Intertidal...
ATCGGGATTGACCAAATAATGTGCAATCATGGTGTCAAAAAGAGGAGCGTTGACGTTGAGTTCGTAATTTTTAAGAACTTTTAAATCGTATTTTAAATTGTGACCAATTTTTTCAATCTCAGTATGTTCAAAAAAAGCTTTAAAAGGCTCTAGAATAGCAAGGGTTTCAGTTCTGTCTTCTGGGAGAACGAGGTAGTATCCTTTAGATTTTTCCCATGAAAAAGCGATACCTACCAATTCGGCTTGAAGTGCATCCAAAGAAGTAGTTTCTGTATCAAAACAAACACTTTTCTGTTGAAGTAAGTTTTTCAGCAGTAATTCTCTTGACACAGGACTGTCCACAGTTTGGTACCAATGCTTTTTATTGTCTAGATTTTGCCGTTCTGAGCTAGTTTGATCACTGACTGTTCCACTGCCTGGTGGGGAGAATAGATCGAATTGCTGTCCTTGTTGAGGGCTTATTTTTTTTGGAGTCGTCTCTGCTTGAGTAGGCTGCTCTTCAGCTGGAGAAAAGATTTTTTTAAAATTTTCAGCCATTCTTCGAAACTCTAATTCTTCAAAAAGAGCACTTACGGCTTGAGCATCCGGCTGACTGAGTTCATAGTCCTTGGCATTAAATTGTACGGGCACATCCAAAAGGATGGTCGCGAGTTGTTTGGACAAAACTCCGAGATCTTTATTGGCCTCAATTTTTTCTTTGAGCTTTCCTTTGAGCTCATCCGTGTGCTCTAAAAGTCCTTCCATACTGCCATAGGCCTTGATGAATTTTTTTGCAGTTTTGTCTCCTACTCCAGGAAGACCAGGAATGTTATCTACTGCATCACCCATCATACCGAGATAATCGATGACTTGTTCTGGACGTTCGACCTCAAACTTTTCTTGAACTTCGGGAATCCCCCAAATTTCAATTCCGTTACCCATACGGGCAGGGCGATACATAAAGATATTTTCAGAAACTAATTGAGCAAAATCCTTATCCGGTGTTACCATAAAGACTTGATAGTCTTCTTTTTCAGCTTGCTTTGCCAAAGTCCCGATAATGTCATCAGCCTCATAGCCTTCTTTAACTACTACGGGTATATGCATGGCTTCTAAAATTTGCTGAATGTAAGGTACTGCGACACGAATGGCTTCGGGGGTCTCATCGCGATTGGCCTTGTAGTCGGTAAACATCTCAGTCCGTGTTGCCGACCCTCCTTTATCAAAACATACAGCAAGATGGTCAGGACGTTCACGCTTAATTACATCGAGTAATGAATTGGTAAAACCCATAATGGCAGAGGTGTCTATTCCCTTAGAATTAATTCTTGGATTTTTGATAAATGCATAATACCCTCGAAAAATAAGGGCATAGGCATCAAGTAAAAAAAGACGCTTTTGTTGGCTCATTGGTTAAATATAAAAAACGATTGGGTATTTGGATTCATTCCTCATTTTTATTTAAAATAGAATCCAATTTTTTACATATTCCTTCAGTGTCTAATCCGAGATCTTTTAAAAGATTTTTAGACTTCCCATGAGAAATAAATTGGTCAGGAACCCCTTCCAGTTCAATCGGAATCTTGTAGTTGTTTTCAGTAGCAAACTCGAGAACGGCACTTCCTGCACCACCTTTGATACTTCCTTCCTCAAAGACAACCACTCTTTGATAGGTGTGGAATACGGTGTGAAGTAGTTCTAAATCCAAGGGCTTTACAAATCCCAAATCGAAATGTGCAAAGTTGTCTGCATCTTCTAGTTCTGTTAATGCAGCTTGGATATTTTCAGCTATAGTACCAACACTCAATATGGCAATCGGACCACCTTCTTTTAAACAGCTTCCTTTTCCTAAAGTGACTTCTTCAAAGTCAAAAGAGAGCTTTTTCAATTGACTATATCCTCTTGGATAACGGATTGCCAATGGCTGTTCCAATCCCAATTGAGCAGTGTATAGCAGATTTTGAAGTTGCTGTGCATTTCTTGGAGCAGCAATTGTAAGGTTTGGAATACAGCGTAAAAAAGCAATGTCAAAAACCCCGTGATGTGTAGGACCGTCGTGTCCAACAATCCCCGCACGATCGATACAAAAAACAACCCCTAATTTCTGTAAGGCGACATCGTGTAGTACTTGATCATAAGCACGCTGGAGAAAGGTAGAATAGATGACGCAAAACGGCAGCGTACCTTGAGTCGCCATACCGGCGGCAAGGGTTACTGCATGTTGTTCAGCAATGCCAACATCTATACATCTGTCTGGAAACTTTTGCATTAACTCCACAAGACCACTACCCGTTGGCATGGCGGGTGTAATAGCGACAATTTTAGAATTGATCCCTGCTAAATATTCAAGTGTTTTTCCAAATACGTCCTGATATTTGATCTTTTGTTCTCCATTAGCAGGATTGAGTTTCCCAGTGATGGGGTCAAATTTTCCAGGGGCATGGTAGGTCACTTGTTCATTTTCAGCTAGGGGTAGCCCTTTGCCTTTTTTGGTTACGACATGCAACAATCGAGGACTTGTTTGTGTTTTTTGACGTTTGAGATTCGAAACTAGAGCATTCAAATCATGTCCGTCCAGGGGTCCGGAATAGTCGATATTCAAGTTTTGAAAAAAATTTGGAAGTCTAGAGGCCTCTTTTTTTACAGTATCAAAATAGTTTTTAAGGGCCCCTGTACTGGGGTCAATACCCATGCTGTTGTCATTTAAAACAATCAGGACATTTGCAGCAGTAGTTCCCAAATGATTCAAGGCTTCAAAGGCCATTCCATTGGCTATGGAAGCATCCCCTATTACAGCGATATGTTGATTTTTTTGACCCTGAAGTTGTGAAGCTAGTGCCATCCCTAGTACTGCCGAAATTGAGGTTCCTGCATGACCTGTTCCAAAGGCATCATATGGGCTTTCTTCCCGATTTGGGAATCCACTAATTCCACCTTGTTGTCGCAGTAGTTCAAAATTTGATTTCCGCCCTGTAAGCATTTTATGACCGTAAGCTTGATGACCAACATCCCAAACCAACAAGTCTTTAGGGGTATCAAAGACGTAGTGTAAGGCAATACTCAACTCGACAGTCCCCAAACTAGAGCCCAAATGGCCTTCTCCTTTAGCGAGGGAATCGATGATGGCTTGGCGAAGGTCTTTTGCCAAATCGAGCAGCTGATTGAGATCAAATTTCCGCAATGTTTGAGGATCGGGAATCCGATCCAAAAAAGCTTTTGACATGGCGTAAAGGTACACAAATCCACTAGGGAATAAATGGTCTTATATTTTGTATTTTTGAAGATGCAGTTAGACGATACCTTCTTTATGAAACAAGCCATGGCTGAAGCTGAAAAAGCCTTTCATGCCGATGAAGTTCCTGTTGGTGCAGTGGTGGTGGTTGGAGATCGTATTATTGCAAGAGCGCATAATTTAACAGAGCGTTTAAACGACGTAACCGCCCATGCAGAAATGCAGGCCATTACTTCTGCAGCAAATTTTTTAAACGGAAAATATTTGGTGGGCTGTACGCTCTATGTCACCTTGGAACCTTGTGTGATGTGTGCGGGAGCTTTAACTTGGAGTCAGTTGGAAGCAGTCGTCTTTGCAGCTTCGGATACGAAAAGAGGCTTTGCTCAAGCAGGATTGAACTTACATCCTAAGACAGCAATTCGGGCTGGTGTTATGGCTGAGGATTCTAAAACATTACTGGATCGCTTTTTTGCTAGAAAAAGAGCATAAAAAAAAGCACCTCTAAAGAAGTGCTTCAATAACAGTAATCATATATAAATTATAATAGGCTGATGTTGGAAGCTTGCTTCCCTTTTTTACCTTCTTCTTCTACATACTCTACTTTCGCCCCTTCTCTAAGGGTCACGCCGTCTAGGGCTGAAATGTGAACGAATACGTCTTCGCCAGACTCATCGTTGGTAATGAACCCAAATCCTTTAGCTTCATTGAAAAATTTAACTGTACCAGTCATGTGTTTGTTTAAAAATTATATGCAAAGGTACGGTTAATATTCATTCAAGTGCTTTTTTTAACACTTTTCTTTGATTAAAGTAACTGATTTTCAATTATTTTCCCAAGAATTGAGTTTTAAAAAATTGATTTTTAAAAGTTTATTTTAGGTGTTTTTGCCTCATTTATCTAAACTTTTTCTTTTGCCTTTTAGTTGGGTAGGTCCTTGCATGTTTTCACGCATCTTTTTTAAATTTTCCTCACTAAGGGTATAATCTTTTAGTTTTTTTCCATCCCATCGGTGGAAGAGGAAAAGAGGTAAAAAAAGGATTGCTCCAGTAAGAACTGTAAAGCCAATAATCCGTTCGCCTTCTTCAAAATTGACATTTGTTTTGTGGTAAATCCCGTAGAATAAAGCGATCAATATACAGCTAAAGAAAATCCTTAAAAAAAGTTTCATTTTTTTGGTGGTGCAGTGGATTTCAGGTACAATTCGTTCAATTGCTCATCGTTTAATGGTGCTGGAGCGTCAATCATGACATCTCTTCCTGCATTGTTTTTAGGGAATGCAATAAAGTCTCTAATGGTTTCTTCCCCACCAAGTATAGCAACTAGCCTGTCTAGACCAAAAGCAATTCCTCCATGCGGGGGAGCCCCATACTGGAACGCATCCATTAAAAAGCCAAATTGGGCTTGGGCTTCTTCCTTAGTAAATCCGAGTAAATCAAATAGCTGTGATTGTAATTGCTGGTCGTGAATTCTTATAGAGCCTCCACCAATTTCATTTCCATTGAGTACAAGGTCGTAGGCGTTTGCCTTTACTGCTCCTGGGTCGGTTTTTAACAACTCCAAGTGTTCTGGCTTAGGGGCTGTAAACGGGTGATGCATGGCCTGGAAACGCTCGCTTTCCTCATCCCATTCCAGTAATGGAAAATCAGTAATCCAAAGGGGGGCAAACTCTTTTGGATTTCTTAAGCCAAGTCTTTCCGCTAATTCCATACGTAAAGCACTGAGTTGGGTACGGGTAGCCTTAACTTCTCCTGAGAGGACCAGAATCAAATCACCAGCTTGGGCCTCACTGTGTTTTGCCCAAGCAGCCAAATCGTTTTGAGTAAAAAATTTGTCGACTGAGGATTTAAAACTTCCATCGGTATTACATTTTACATACACCAATCCTTTGGCACCTATTTGCGGTCTTTTAACCCAATCAATCAAGGCATCTATTTCTTTTCTACTCATTTCAGCAGCACCGGGAACTGCAATTCCAACTACCAGTTCTTGACTGTCAAAAACACCAAAACCTTTCCCTTGTGCGAGGGCGTTTAATTCTTTAAATGTCATTCCAAAACGAATGTCGGGTTTGTCATTACCGTAGGTTTTCATAGCCACTTCATAGGACATTCTAGGAAAGTCTGCAACCTCAATTCCTTTGATTTCTTTGAGTAAATGCCTTGTCAACCCTTCGAATTGGTTGAGTATAGCCTCTTGATCTACAAAAGTCATTTCACAGTCAATTTGAGTAAATTCAGGCTGTCTATCAGCACGTAGATCCTCATCTCTAAAGCATTTTACAATTTGAGAATACTTGTCTAATCCGCCAACCATCAGGAGTTGCTTAAAGGTTTGGGGCGATTGTGGTAAGGCGTAAAATTGACCCTCATTCATTCGAGAAGGAACGACAAAATCACGAGCACCCTCAGGAGTTGACTTGATTAAATAAGGGGTTTCCACATCTACAAAGCCTGCTTGTGAAAGGTAGTTGCGCACTGCCATACTGACTTGATGCCTGAACAATAAATTATCTCTGACTGGAGCCCTTCTTAGATCTAAATAGCGGTATTGCATGCGCAGCTCTTCACCACCATCTGTTTGGTCCTCTATGGTAAAAGGGGGAGTTTTAGCTGTATTTAATACCTTGAGTTCTTCTACGAGTACTTCAATAGCACCTGTAGCCATATTGGGGTTTTTAGACTCTCTTTCAATGACAGTCCCTTTAACCTGAATGACAAATTCACGACCGAGTCCTTGAGCAGTTTTAAAGACCTCTTTTGGAGTACGTTCCTCGTCAAATACCAATTGAGTAATCCCGTAACGATCTCTTAAATCGACCCAAACGATAAACCCTTTGTTTCTGTTTTTTTGAACCCAACCGGCCAAAGTTACGGTTTGGTTGAGTTGTTCTAAGGAGAGTGCTCCGCAATCGTGAGTTCTATACATGTGTGATAAATGTTGGACAAAAATAAAAAATCCTGAGGGCTGAACCTCAGGATTTTGAAATCTTTATAAAATCTTCTTGAGCCAAAGTTTTATGGAAAATACAATGGAGAAGGTCGCGGGAACGATCACTAGTGTTAGAAAAGTTGCAAATGTTAATCCAAAGATAACGGTCCATGCCAGAGGGCCCCAGAAAATAACATTATCACCTCCGATGTAGATTTTAGGATCCCATTCAGAAAACATGGAGAAAAAGTCGATGTTCAGACCTATTGCAAGTGGAATAAGTCCGAGTACAGTTGTTATTGCAGTTAAAATCACGGGTCTTAAACGCGCCGCACCACCCTCAATAATCTGAGGGATGGCCAAATCTTTGGAGAGTAATGTCCCAGATTCTAATCCTTCGGTCTCGTGCTTTCGATCAATCAGCAGTTGGGTGTAATCGAGAAGTACCACACCGTTGTTTACAACAATTCCCGCCAGAGCAATAATCCCCATCATGGTCATAAGTATGACAAAAGGCATTTGGAAAATCATCAAACCTAGAAAAACTCCAGTAAAACTCAAGAAAATAGAAAGGAGGATAATCAAAGGTTTTGAGATGGAATTGAATTGAAAAACAAGCAATAACAAAATCAAACCTAAAGCAGCAGCAAGCGCATTTGAGAGAAAGGCCATATTTTTTTCCTGTTCTTCAATTTCCCCTGAAAACTTAAAATTGATCCCATCAGTAAGTTGAAAGTTATTTAGCGCATTTTTCACCTGTTCTACAACTTCATTGGCATTGTATCCAGCAAGCACAGAAGAATAGAGGGTTACTACCCGATTGAGTTCACGGTGTTTGATTGCATTAAAACTGGTAATATTTTTTTGGGTAACTAGAGCAGCAACAGGAATTTCTTTTATCCTACCGTTTGCTGGATCTCTAAATATGATATTTTGATTGAATAGTGCATTGTTGTCATATCGGTTTGCTTGGTCAAAGCGAACATTGATATCGTAGTCATCACCGTCTTTCTTATAAATTCCAGCTTTAGAACCAAACAGAGAAGTTCTCAATAGTTGTCCTACTTGAGATGCTGAAACCCCCAATTCCCCTGCTTTTTTACGATCTATTTGTAACTGAGTACCGGGCTTATTTTTATTGACATCAATTTTGAGTTCCTCTACTCCAGTGACATTGACTCGGTTGAGAAAATCCTTCATTTGTTCAGTAGTCTGAATAAGATCCAAATAAGAAGCTCCTGTTATTTCAATGGTAATAGGATATCCTGCCGGAGGACCATTGGCATCTTTTTCTACCGAGATGGCTACACCAGGGAATTTTTCAAAGAGTTGCTCTTGAATAGCTTTTCGAAGACTTTCACTTGAGACTCCCTCTCTAAATTTAAACTCTTGCATGGTGAGGGTTATTTTTCCTTTATGGGGAAGTTCGTTGGTGTTTCCGTTATCCACAGTTGGATTTCCTGACCCTTCACCTACTTGAGCAACCATGGACTCTACCAGAAGATTTTCTCCGTTTTTATTGTATTCTGGGCGAGACATAACCGATAAAATCTCCTGCTCAATTTTTCGCGTAGTTTGATTGGTCTTAGCAATAGCCGTACCTTCAGGATACTCTATAAAAACAAGAATTTGTTTGGGCTGGTTGTCTGGAAAAAATTCTACCTGAGGAGGGAAAATTCCCATTAATACGAATGAAAAGATTAAGAGTAAAAAGGTTCCACCCAAAAACAAATAAGGCTTGAAACCACTCAAGGCAAAACGCAATAGTTTTCGATAAGCGTTTTCCATTTTGACTAAAAACGTATTTTGAAAACTCGTCGCCCATTTTTTGATAAAAAACCTATACAGCCAGAAGAGTGTTGGAACTAAAATCATGAGGTTTCCAAAAATGCGAGTTTCAGAAGAACCAAAGAGCAACAATATTCCAAGACCTCCCATAAAAAAAGTTAAACGCCACAAAGATTTAGTACTGATTTCGCGTTCGCTAATTTCCATAAACTGAGAGACCAGCATGGAATTAAAGAACACAGCAACTATTAGAGAAGAGCCTAAAACGACGGATAAGGTAATTGGGAAATAGATCATAAATTCTCCCATTAATCCTGGCCAAGCACCCAGAGGAACAAAGGCGGCAATAGTGGTTGCAGTCGAGACAATAATTGGAAATGCAATTTCTCCTATTCCGGCCTTTGCAGCTTGAATTCTGCTGTAACCTTCTTTTTCCATCAATCGGTAAACATTTTCAACTACAACAATTCCATTATCCACCAGCATTCCTAGACCCATTACAAGTCCAAAAAGAACCATAGTATTGAGCGTGTATCCTAAAAATGAAAGTATCATAAAAGACATGAACATGGACATTGGAATTGCAAATCCAACAAATAAGGCGTTGCGGAATCCCAGGAAGAACATTAATACGGTAACCACCAATATGACACCAAAGATGATGGAATTCACCAGTTCACTAATTTGATTTAAGGTCATGTTGGACTGGTCATTGGAGACGACAATTTCTAGGTCATTAGGTACACCTAAAGCTTCGTTATCTGCCACAAGCCTCTTAATTTCTTGTGAGGCCTGAACAAGGTTTTTCCCTCCTCGTTTGACCACATCAAGAAGAATCGCTTTTTCACCAAAAGAACGGGCAAAAGAGGTAACTTCCTTTTCTTTAAAAGAGATACTTGCCAAATCACCGAGGTAGACAGGTCCTTTGTCTGTTTTGACAACAAAATCTTTTAAGTCTTCTGGATTTTCAATTTCACCAGTAAGTCGTATGTTTCTTCTTTGTCCACCACTCACAATATTTCCACTTGAAATGGTTGTGTTTTCTTGAGAGATGGCTCCTAATATATCGTTAAACGAGACTTTTGCTGCTGTCATTTTATAAATATCAACTGCAACTTCAACCTCAAAAACCTGTATCCCACGAATATTAACTTCTTTAATTTGGGGAAGTTGTTCGATTCGAGACTCAATTTTTTCTGCAAAAACTTTAAGTTGCTCAATAGGATAATCACCTTCCATGGAGATATTTAAAATCGGTTGAAGCTCTGAAAAATCCAGCTCAAAAATATTCGGTTCTACCTTGGCGTTATTAAAGATAGGCCAATCCGGTCCTGAAGTAATTCCATCAACTAAATCCTTGACTTTTTGTTTGGCGTCGTCTATGGTAATATTTTCATCAAATTCAATATCAATAACAGAAAAATCTTCGGAAGATGTAGATCGGATTTCTACCAAATTGGTTACCCCTTTTAGAGCTTCTTCAAGGGGATCTGTTATTGATCTTTCGATGTCTTCAGCTGTATTTCCGGGGTAAATCGTACTTACAAAAACTTTGGTATCATTGATTTCGGGGAAGGTTTCTCTGGGCATCGAGAAATAAGAACTGATTCCCAATATCAAAAAGATAGTCATGATAACATAAATCACCGTGCGGTGATCAATGGCCCAACTAGACAATGCAAATTCTTTAATTTTTGGTGATTTCATTTGAAGTTGGGTTTATTGCTCAATGCGTTTTACTTTCTGATTGGGTTCGAGTAAACTTACACCCTCATCAATCAGTAAGTCTCCTTGAGAAATTCCTTGGGTAATTTCTATCATTTCATTCTTACTTTTGCCCAATTCAACAAAACGTTGTTCTGCGGCATAGCTGTTTTCCCCTTCAGAATTGGATAATGCAAAAACAAAATATACACCCTCCGCATTTTGTCTTAAAATTCTTCTTGGAACCATCAAAGCCTCAGGATTGGTATAGTCAATGACGTTTAGTTTAGCAACGAGATTAGGTTTAATATCCCCATTTGGATTGTCCAGTGGAGCTTCAACTCTAAACGTTCGATTACTCGGCTGAATATAGCTTCCTGTTTGACGAATACTGGTGATTTGAGATTGCGCGAGTACTGGAATTTCAACTACTGCTTTACTCCCTTTAGTAACTGAGGTTAGGTAATTTTCTGGCACATCAGCTTCTACATACATGCTGTTGAGGTTGACAATCCTAAGAATTGGGGTGACTCCAGGGGCAACATTAGCCCCTTGATTGGCAAATACCTGATCTATAGTCCCATTAAAAGGAGCGTAGATCTTGGTTTTTGCAAGTTGTCTTCTCATCTGGGCCAGCTGCTTTTTTTGTGCTTCATAACGTGTTTTCGCTTCCAGATATATCATTTCAGAACCAATTTTCTGATTCCACAGCCGTTCTGTTCTTTCAAAAGTTGTTTCAGCTAGATTGAGCTGAAGCTCGATTTGATCTAATTGCTCCTTTAGCCCCGCATCATCAATTTTAGCTAAAAGTGCCCCTTTTTTTACAGATTGCCCTTCCTTGACATAAATAGAAACCAACTTTCCATTGTATTCGGGATACAGGTCTAAGTTTTGTCTTGTCTTTACATTGGCTTGAACTTCTATGGTATGCTCAAAATTGACTGCTTCTACAGCTAGAGCAGTAACTAATACGCGCTTTTCGTTGTTGGTCATCTGATCAATAGCTGCATTGACTTCCTCAAGTGCTGTTGTGGCAGTATTGATTTGTTGGGTTAATTTATCTTTCTGAACCTGAAGAGCTTCCAAGCTAGAAGGAGATGAAACGTTTTCTTTCCTTACTTCTGAAGGTTGCCCACAACGGAACATTAAAAAAGAAAGACCGATAAATAGGATTGATTTTTTCATAATAATTTATTCTACTGGAGTATTAAGAAGGGTTTCTAGGGTTAATTTTTTTTGGATTACATTTTGAATGGCCGAAATGTAATTGTTTTGTGCACTGTACAATTGAAGTTGAGCCTGTCTGAGATCAAAAGAACTGGCAATACCCTCAAAGTATTTGGATTGATTTTTTTGTTCAATTCTTTCTGCCAAGGCCAAATTCTCCTTGTTTGTAAAGTAGGTTTCAACCGACAACTCATATTCGTTTACAGCAGCCTGTACTTCGATACTGATTCTTTCCTGAGTCTCTTCGAGAGAAGTTTCTGCCTGATCCACAGCAATTTTGGCTTTTTGTGATTGCGCTCTTCGCTTAAAAGAACTGAAAATAGGGACTTGTAGATTTACACCAAATAAGGCTGCTCCAAACCATTTTTGTTCGGGGTCGGTAAATGAAAAAGTTTCACTATTTCCCGTATAATTTCCATTTAAAAAGGCTGACAGTCTGGGCAAACTTTTAGATTTTTCGTATTTATAAAGCAGGCTTTCTGAACGTAAATTATTGGATGCAATTTTAATATCGACATTGTTGTCGAGGTTAATTTCCGATTCAAATTTCTGCTCGAAAAGCCCATCGGTGGTTAGTGATTCTAAGGTATCAACAAGCTCTAATGGAGCTTTGGTAGGGAAACCCATTAGGAGTTTAAGCATATTAAGACTGATCTCACGAGTGTTTTTTGCATAACGCAGTTGAGTTTCTACACTGGAGAGTGTTAGTCTGAGTTGTTCCACACTTTCTTCCTCTTCAAAACCATTTCTAAAAAGAGCTCTGACTTCATTTAAGTTGGCTTCCAGATTACCCTTATTTTTTTCTAAAAACTTAATGTTTTCTTGGATCAGTAAAACAGAACTGTAGGAGGAGACAATATTTTTTTTAATCTCTAAGGCGGTTTTTTCTAAAAGATTTTTAGAGATATCTAGATAAACAGTTGATGCTTCCAATCCGACGATATAAGAACCATCAAACAGCAATTGTTGAAGCGTTACTCCAGCATCCATGGTTTGGGGAGTTCCAAATTGAACTTCTGCGAACTCACCTTCTTTTCCACCGAAAAATTGAGCAGGTATCAGTGAGGTGGGAAGCTCTAGGAAATTCTGATAATTTGCACTGGCACTTATTTGAGGAAGACCTATAGCGATAGTACTCCAACGTTCTTTGTAAGCACGCTGAACCTCACGGCTGGCATTGAGTATTTGTCTGTTGTTTTCCTGTCCAAAAGTAACGGCTTCGTCCAAAGTCACTGCTTCAGGAAGCTCTTGGGCAAAAGTCCATGAAACGACTAGTGTTAAAAGTAATGATAGGTTGAGGTTGGTTCTCATGCGTTAAATTCTTTTTTGTATTGCTCTAGTTTTTCTATCCCCAGAGGAGTGCAAATGGCACGTAAATGATACTCCGAAAAATCGATCAATAATTGATCAATTTTATACTCATCTAAAGGAAAGAGGTTGATATCAGTCACACCTCGCATTCCGTTAAAATAAATTCTCGTGATAAAGTCAACATTGATTTCTTCTCTAAAAAGCCCCGTTTCTATTCCTTTTTTGATGCCGTTGGAGAAGGAACCACTTAGAATTTTAAAGTCCCTAGCCTTAATTTTATTGTAAATACTGGGATAATATTTTTGAAGCTGATATTGGGGGGAATTTTGTTCGTTAGAAAGATGAATTAAAGCCTCTTTTTTTAGTTGATAAAGCTCTATAATGGGATCTTTTGCCTGTTTCGCAATGGTTTGAAGCCTTTCCATGATGCGACTGTGGTGGGTAAGTGACGCTTGCTCTACCAAGACCTCTTTATTCGAAAAGTGCGCATAGATGGTTTTTTTTGAAATATGCATTTGTTGCGCAATTTCATCCATGGTTATGCTCTTGAAACCGTACTGTAAAAAAAGATGAATGGCTTGTTCAACGATTTCCTCTTTCATTTTATTTTTTTGGCAAAGTTACGAAACGGAAACTATAAAACAAAAAAAGTTTTCAAAGTTTCTACTCGTCCTAGAATCAGATTAAAGTTTATTTTTACAAAAAACCAATTCATGGCGAATTACAGTAAACAGTTTCAAGACTACCTTCTATCTATCGAGCAAAAGCAAACCCCAAAGGGTTTATATGCCCCTATTGATTATTTACTCACCCTGGGAGCTAAGCGAATTCGTCCTACGCTGACGCTGATGGCGACTGATGCTTTTGAAGGAGACACTGAAAATAGTCTTGCTGCAGCACTTGCAGTAGAGCTATTTCACAATTTTACTTTAATGCACGATGACATCATGGATGATGCACCCTTGCGAAGGGGACAACCGACTGTTCACGAAAAATGGGACATCAATACGGGCATATTATCAGGAGATGCGATGTTGGTTCAAGCCTATCAAGCACTAGAAGTCTACCCAGAAGGGCTGCATTCCAAGTTGACTCGCCTATTGAGCAAAACCGCTATCGAAGTTTGCGAGGGTCAACAATACGATGTGGATTTTGAAAAGGAAAACGAAACTACTATAGAAGCTTATTTGGAAATGATTCGGCTAAAGACAGCTGTTTTAGTCGGTTGTGCACTCCAAATGGGGACTTATATCGCAAATAGTAATGAGGAGGAAGCACAAAAAATTTATGATTTTGGAGTTTTACTCGGATTGGCATTTCAAATTCAAGATGATTATTTAGATGCTTTTGGCGACCCCAAAACATTTGGAAAGCAAATAGGGGGTGATATAATCGAAAATAAAAAAACCATACTCTATCACAAAGCATTATTATTGGGTAATGAAGATCAAAAAACCCAGCTCAGAAGTTGGTTTGAGTCAAGCGAGGATTTTGTAGTGGAACAAAAAATTAAAGCTGTAAAAGAAATATTTGTGCAGACTACTGCTGCAGAAGCGAGCCAAGAACTGATGCAAAAGTATACTGAGCAAGCCTATCAAGCCTTGGAATCCTTGGATATAAAACAGCAAGGAAAAGCAATTTTAAGGTCTTTTGCAAATCAGTTAATGCAGCGACAATTTTAAAAAAACCTTTTAAAGAAAGCAGATAAAAACCAGCCAATCTGTTTAATTGAAAATGAAGAGAGGACTAAAAGCTCTTCACCAAAGGAGGTTTTCTCATCCAAGAATCGAAATATCCTTACGGGTGGATTTTTGTCAAACATCCGAATAAAAAGCTCACTACCCTTATCGTTGTATTTTTCCAGCACATCTAGAAAAAGTAAATCGTAAAACCAAAAGCGACTTTTCTGATGAAATGTTGTTAAGTCTCGCTCTGTTTTAAGGAAAGGGATGAGTCTGTTAATTTGTCGGACAGTATTCATGAATGTAAATCCAGTACTGGCCTTGGTCCAACCTCCAGCAGTTCCAATATGGAGTAAACTAGGTGTATTGGAGCGATTAAATGGATAGCAACTCATGGGTATATTCCCCTGTTCTTTCTCTTCAATTTGATAGGTTGTAATATTCATTGACTTTAAATAGGCCTCAATTCCGTCTTCGTATTCTTTAGTCGTTAAAAGATCTTTTGAAAAAAGGGTGTATTCAACCAATGCTTGACGATCATTTTGAGGGAGAAGGTAAAGAAACCTCGTTTGTTGCTTTTGGGGAATATTAAAATCCATAAAAAGGATTTTATCTGGGTCAAAACTTCCTTTTGGGGCATTGACAAACCAGCCGATAAAATGCTGTTTTAAGACAGGATATTTATTTTGGGTTGTAATTTTTTTAGGATCAAATAAACTTGAAAAAACCTGAGGCGCTGAAAAGACTCCTTGGTCTGTTACCACAACTGTATGATCCGCTTTTGAGTTCAATTCTTTGACTTCAGCTTGTAAGATTCGAATGTTATGAGGCACTGATTCTAAAGGGAAATACTTGTTGTAAAAAGCCTTTGAACGCATCATTTTGTACTGGTAAGGAGTCAATTCAAAATCTTGTCTTTTTTGGGGTGCGAGAAAGGTGGCATGATTCCATTTTTTCGCTAATAAATCGTTAAAATTACCATCTCCAGTTTCCCAAAAGGACCACGTCCTGTCATCGCTGTTTTTGAGTTCTTTTTCTATTAAAAGAATTTTCTTAGCAATAAAAAATTCGTCTGCCTTCATCGCTTTTAATAAAAGCAATCCAGCAGCGCCTCCACCACAAATGATATAATCGAACTCTTCTTTTTTCATAAACAATGGAGTAAAAGTAATTAATTCGACTCGAATGGGTGAACTATTGTACTGAAGTATGTATTTTTGCAAGAATTAAATAACAATGGATAGTATAATTGCATTTTTTGAATCGATAAGCCCAGTTACAGGGGCATTTTATGCCACGCTCTTTACTTGGGGGCTTACTGCTTTGGGCGCTTCTTTGGTTTTTTTTGTCAAAGGGATGAACCGAGCACTTTTAGACGGCTTATTAGGCTTTACTGGTGGGGTGATGGTAGCTGCTAGTTTTTGGAGTTTATTGGCTCCAGGAATTGAGATGAGTCCGGGAGAAGGTTTTGTAAAAGTGATTCCAGCGGCAGTCGGTTTTGGTTTAGGAGCCATGTTTATTTTTGGATTGGATAAAGTCTTACCTCATATTCATATTAATTTCAAAGAATCTGAAGGAATTAAAACGCCCTGGCACCGAACCACTTTATTGGTATTGGCAATTACCCTACACAATATACCCGAGGGATTGGCAGTGGGAGTTTTGTTTGGTGGAGTTGCTGCAGGGATTCCAGAAGCCTCCATTACAGGTGCTGTAGCTTTAGCTATCGGAATCGGGATACAAAATTTCCCTGAAGGTATAGCAGTTTCTATGCCCATGAGAAGGCAGGGAGTCAGTCGATTTAAAAGTTTTTGGTACGGACAACTTTCCGCAATTGTAGAGCCAGTTGCTGCAGTTATCGGGGCCGTAGCTGTTACATTTTTTACTCCGCTTTTACCCTATGCATTGGCGTTTGCAGCAGGTGCTATGATATTTGTCGTAGTGGAGGAGGTAATCCCAGAGACCCAGCAGGATAAATATACCGATATAGCAACACTAGGCTTTATTGGAGGCTTTATTGTGATGATGACCTTAGATGTGGCCTTAGGTTAACCCTCCTATTCACTAAAATTTTGCCATCCTTGTGCCGTCAATTCTATTTGATGACCCAAACCATTTACAAGTTGGCAGCCCGCATTTTGTTCTACGGCATGACCAATAACAGTTAGTAAAGGATGATTTTTGATTTTATCGAAGTCCTTTTGGGATATGGTAAAAAGTAATTCGTAATCCTCTCCTCCATTCAGTACAACAGTGGTTGAATTAAATTTAAATTCTTCACAGATAAGGTTTACTTCGGGATCCATAGGTAATTTTTCTTCAAAAAGATGAAAACCAACTTTGGAGGATTTAGAAAGGTGAAGGATTTCAGAGGAGAGTCCGTCGCTGATATCGATCATCGAAGTAGGAACGATTTTTAATTCTTCGAGCAATTCGATTATATCTTTTCTCGCTTCTGGTTTGAGTTGCCGCTCAATACTGTAGGTGTAGGGGCTCAAATCTGGTTGTGTATTGGGATTTACTTTAAATACTGCTTTTTCGCGCTCTAAGATTTGTAGGCCAGTGTAAGCTGCTCCCAAGTCACCGCTTACCACCAATAAATCATTCTGTTTTGCACCCGAGCGAGAGACAATTTTATCTTTGGATGCCATCCCAACTGCAGTTACAGAAAGAGTTAGTCCTGAGGTACTGCTCGTTGTATCTCCTCCGACTAAATCTACCTTATAATTTTTACAGGCCAAGCCGATACCAGCATACAATTCCTCTAAAGCTTCTAATGTAAATCGGTTCGATACGGCTATAGAAACTGTAATTTGTGTGGGGATTGCATTCATGGCATAGAGGTCAGAAAGATTTACCATTACTGCCTTATAGCCTAAATGCTTTAAGGGCATATAACTCAAATCAAAATGAACTCCTTCTATCAACAAATCAGTGCTTACAAGGGTTTGTTTTGATTCGTGATCGACAACAGCTGCGTCATCTCCTATTCCCAAAACACTTGATTTATTTTGAAGTTTTAAGGATTTGGTCAACGCCTCAATTAAAGCAAATTCCCCTAAGTTTTCTAAAGGAGTTTTGGATGTATTTTTATCTTCAAACATGGCCCAAAAGTAAGGAACCTTAGTTAATTGTTAAAGCTTAAGCAAGCTTATGTTTTTTTAGTAATTTTAAATAAAAATACCGATGAAATCCCTGTCCCTAAAATTATTGATTTTCCTGCTTTTTTTGAATTGCGCTAAAGATTCTAATATGGATCAATCGTCCTTTGAAGAAGATACTCCCAATACCGAACTTCCCGATGACACTGACGATCCAGAGGACAATTTTGGGTATGCCCCTTGCGAAAATGGAATGGCAGGTATTTATCCTTGTCAGGGGTATGATCTTTTATCGAGAGTGACATTAGAAGAGTTTAACAGTGGGTCTGGAAATGACAATTGGGGATGGACAGATCCAGAGACTGGAATAGAATATGTGCTTAATGGTTTAAACGACGGAGTGGGATTTGTATCAATAGAGGACCCCGAATTTCCATTGTTCCTTGGAAAATTACCTACAGCTACGAATCCAAGTGATTGGAGGGATGTCAAGGTATATAACAATCACGCTTTTATTGTGAGTGAAGCTCAAGGCCACGGCCTACAGGTGTTTGATTTAACTCGACTAAGAGGGCTCACTGAAGCTCAAAGTTTTACAGCAGATGCTCTGTTAAACGATTTTGGTAATGCACACAATATCGCAATAAATGAGGATACTGGATTTGCTTATGTCGTTGGTTCCCAGCTTTACAATGGAGGTCCTGTATTTATCAACATCAATGATCCCAAAAACCCTTCAATTGTTGGCGGCTTCGAAGCGGTATCCTATACCCACGACGCACAAATTGTAGTTTATCAAGGACCTGATTCGAACTATACAGGCAAAGAACTCCTTTTTGGCAGCAATAGTGATGGTGGAGCAAACAATAAGGTAGTTATTCTGGATGTTACCGATAAGGAAAATCCAGAATGGATTCAGTCCATCACCTACGAAAATGGGGGCTACGCCCATCAAGGCTATCTTTCAGAGGACCAACGTTATTTTTTAATGGGTGATGAGTTGGATGAATTAAATTTTGGATCGCCTACCTCGACCAAGATATTTGATTTATCAGACCTTTCTAATCCAAAGCTTCATTTGAATTATTTTGCTGAAGTCAATGCCATAGATCACAACGGCTATACCAAAGGGGATCAATTTTTTATTGCCAGTTATACCGCTGGACTTAGAGTATTAGATCTCAGCGGGATAGGTGAAAAACAAGTAGAGGAAACGGGTTATTTCGACACCTATCCAGTAAATAATAATGCTGCTTTTGCAGGGGCATGGAATGTTTATCCCTATTTCGAAAGTGGAGTCATTGCAATCAATGATATTAATTCGGGTTTGTTTCTTGTAAAAGCTTCTGAAGATTAATGCGTATTATCCTAAATGGAATTTTAATTTTATTCTTCATTGGTTGTTTTCCTTCCAATGAGATGGATTCGACTAATCTAATTCCAATCAGTGGAAACTGGGACTTGATCACGACCTATGGGGGTAGTGAAGAAGACATCGCGCATGGGATTGTTGCCACTGCAGACGGAGGTTACATAGTTGTAGGAAACTCCAAAAGTACAGACGGTACATTTTCAAATAAAAAACGTACAGGCAGTGATATTTTCCTGATGAAATTCAATGCTTTAAATGAAGTGGAGTGGACTTCAGCTTATGGAGGCTCTGAAGATGATCGAGGGCATGATGTGGTTCAACTTGCAGATGGAGGTTTTGCAGTTGTAGGGTACAGTCAGAGCAGTGATGGAGATGCCACAAGAAATGAGGGTCAACACGATAATTGGGTTTTCAAAGTTGATACCCAAGGAAACTTACTTTGGGAAAAAAGCTTTGGATTTTTAGGACATGACCATGCGTATAATATTATTTCAACCTCGGATGGGGGGTTGTTTTTCAATGGATTTTTAGATGTTACGGCTTCTAATGGAGCAGGACAAGATGGTAAAACGCAACTGACAAAAAAACATGGAGTTGGTGAATTCTGGTGTCATAAATTGGATGCAGATGGAAACCTTCAATGGAGACGGTATTTTGGAGGGACAAGCAACGATCGTTCTTATGATGCAATCGAGACAAAAGAAGGTGATTTTGTATTAGTAGGAAGTTCTGAAAGTCAGGATGTGGATATTACCAATCCTAAAGGGGAATACGATATTTGGGTTGTAAAAATTGACTCCAAAGGGAATTTACTTTGGCAGCGTTCCGTCGGTGGAAGTAATTATGATATTGGTACGGCATTGATTGAAGCATACGACGGCGATCTTCTGATTACGGGTCAAAGTTATAGCCAAGACAAAGATATCACTGATCCACTTGGTTCCTCTGACGGGATACTGCTTAGGATGTCTAATGAAGGAGAGTTAAAAAAGGTGCAAAATTATGGAACGTATGAATTTGACAGTCTTAAAGATATTCTCCAAAGAGCAGATGGAACCCTTGTAATGGTTGGATATAGCGGATCTGGAGAAATAGAAACTGGTGGCGCTTTAGACAATGATATTTTTCTTTACTATGCTTTCGCTGACGGTACGCTTGTAAATAAATATAAAATTGATGGTGAAGGCCTTGATATTCCAGAGAAAATAGCCATAACGACCAAAGGACAAGTCATTCTAGTAGGCAGTACTAATAGTACTAACGCTCCTTATTCAAATTCTGCAGGAGGGAAAGACCTCTTTGTGGCTATTTGGAATTAAATTCTCCAATGAATTCATAGCTTAAAACAATAGGTGTTGGTCTCAAGTCGTAATAAATACGCTATATTTGTATATTATTTAGATTAATTCTTTATTAGATGATAAAGGTTGCTAAAACAGCGAAAGAAAAAGTTGAGATGCTCATGAAAGAGGAAGGCTTCAACCCTTCCATAGATTACGTTCGTGTGGGCGTAAAAAGTGGTGGTTGTTCTGGGCTTTCGTATGATCTTAAATTTGATCATACGCTTCAGGGTGACGACAAACTTTTCGAGGACAACCAGGTTCGAATTTTAGTAGATAAAAAGAGTCTGCTCTACCTTATTGGTACTACCCTTGAATACTCTGGTGGTCTTAACGGAAAAGGCTTTGTCTTCAACAACCCTAACGCACAACGTACTTGTGGCTGTGGAGAGAGTTTTTCATTATAAAAAAGAAAATGGCTTATACTGAAGAAGAATTAAAAAAAGAATTAGAAACCAAAGAATACGAGTACGGTTTCTACACAGATATTGACTCAGACACTTTTCCGAATGGTCTGAATAAAGAGATTGTAAGAAAAATTTCTGAAAAAAAGGGAGAGCCCGAATGGATGACGGATTGGCGTTTAAAAGCCTTTGAATCATGGTCTGAAATGACAGAACCAGAATGGGCAAACGTCAATTATAAAAAACCTAACCTTCAAAAAATATCGTATTACTCAGCTCCTAAATCAAAGCCGAAATACGACAGCTTGGACGAGGTTGATCCTGAATTACTCAAGACTTTTGAAAAGCTCGGCATTTCAATCGACGAACAAAAAAAACTGTCAGGTGTGGCTGTTGATATAGTTATGGATTCTGTATCAGTAGCGACAACTTTTAAGGATACACTTGCTGAAAAGGGGATTATATTTTGTTCGATCTCTGAAGCAATCAAAGAGCACCCTGAATTGGTAAAAAAATATATCGGGAGTGTCATTCCTCCGAAAGATAATTATTACGCAGGGCTCAACAGCGCTGTGTTTACTGACGGTTCGTTTTGTTATATCCCCAAAGGCGTCCGTTGTCCAATGGAATTGTCAACCTATTTTAGAATCAATCAAGCAGGAACGGGTCAGTTTGAAAGAACTTTAGTGATCGCCGATGAGGGAAGTTATGTAAGTTATCTTGAGGGGTGTACTGCACCTTCTAGAGATGAAAATCAGCTACACGCCGCTGTAGTTGAACTCATAGCACTCGACGATGCTGAGATTAAATACTCTACTGTACAAAATTGGTTTCCGGGAGATAAAGAGGGTAAAGGAGGCGTATTCAACTTTGTTACTAAGCGTGGAATTTGTCATGAGCGATCAAAAATTTCTTGGACTCAAGTTGAAACAGGATCTGCGGTTACTTGGAAATATCCCTCCTGTATTTTAAAAGGAAATCATTCAGTTGGAGAATTTTATTCAATAGCAGTAACCAATAATTTTCAGCAGGCGGACACAGGAACAAAAATGATTCACCTTGGAAAAAACACCAAGAGTACTATTATTTCCAAAGGAATTTCTGCTGGGAAATCCCAAAACAGTTACCGAGGCTTAGTTCAAGTAGGAGCTAGAGCTAAAAATGCAAGAAATTTTTCTCAATGCGACTCTCTTCTCATGGGGAACGATTGCGGAGCACACACCTTTCCCTACATAGAAGCCAAGAACAACTCTGCACAAATTGAACACGAAGCTACAACTAGTAAAATAGGAGAAGATCAAATTTTTTACTGCAACCAAAGGGGGATTGATACTGAAAAAGCCATCGCTCTGATAGTAAATGGATTCAGTAAAGAGGTTTTAAATAAACTCCCAATGGAATTCGCGGTAGAAGCGCAAAAATTATTAGAAATCTCCCTAGAGGGATCAGTAGGATAAAAAAACAGTTATGTTAACAATAGAAAATTTACACGCCCAAGTTGAAGGGAAAGCGATTCTTAAAGGAATTGACCTCGATGTAAAAGCGGGCGAAGTCCATGCAATTATGGGACCTAACGGTTCGGGGAAAAGTACACTTTCATCATTAATTGCAGGGAATGAGGAATATGAATTGACCAAAGGAAAAATGTTACTTAGAGGAAAGGATTTGTCTGAGATGGACGCTGAAGAGCGTGCACATGAGGGAATTTTTCTTTCTTTTCAGTATCCTGTTGAAATCCCTGGAGTTTCCGTTACAAACTTTATCAAGACGGCAATCAACGCGAATAGAAAGGCTAAGGGCTTGGAGGATATGCCTGCAAGTGAGTTACTCAAGAAAATACGGGACAAAGCCAAACTTCTAGATATTGATTCTAAATTTTTATCTCGTTCTCTTAACGAAGGCTTTTCAGGAGGAGAAAAAAAACGAAATGAAATTTTTCAAATGGCAATGCTTGAGCCAGAACTCTCAATTCTTGACGAAACAGATTCAGGACTTGATATTGATGCACTTAAAATCGTTGCTAATGGGGTGAATAAACTCAAAAGTAAAGACAATGCAACTATTGTCATTACCCATTATCAAAGGCTGTTGGATTATATAGTGCCTGATTTTGTACACGTACTTTTTGATGGTAAAATCGTCAAATCAGGAACCAAGGAACTCGCCCACGAATTGGAAGCTAAAGGATATGATTGGATCAAAGAATTAGCATCTCATGGAGTTTAAAGAGAAATTAATTTCATCTCACCTGGCTTTTGAAGAAGACCTGTATCAAAATGACAGTGTCTCGCAAGCAAGAGCATCTGCACTTAAGGTTTTTGAAGAGAAAGGTTTTCCTTCTAAAAAAGAGGAGGCATGGAAATATACTTCACTGGATGCTCTAATTCAAAAAGATTACGCCTTGTTTCCAAAATCTGAAAGCAGTATTGAGGTCAATGATGTAAAAAAATACTTTTTATACGATACCGATACCTATAAAGTAATTTTTATCGACGGTGTTTACAGTCCGTTTTTATCAAATACCACCCATGACGGACTTGACGTTTGCTTGATGTCTGCTGCTCTTTCGAAGCCAAAATACCGAGACCTCATCGACACTTATTTTAATAAAATAGCTCCAGAGGACGACAGTATGACGGCACTCAACACCTCTTATGCCAAAGAGGGAGCCTATATTTATATCCCCAAAAGTGTAGTTGCTGAAAAGCCCATTGAAATTATTCATTTTTCTTCTGGGAATGAAAGCGCCTTGTGGTTGCAACCAAGAAATTTAATTGTTGTTGACGAAAACGCTCAGATTCAAATAATTGAACGCCACCAAAGCCTTAAAGAACACCCTGTAGTGACCAATTGTGTTACCGAGATTTATGTTCATCAAAGCGCTTTTTTGGATTACTACAAACTACAAAACGATCTTCCTTCAGCATCTTTGATCGACAATACTTTTATAGTGCAGGAAAAAAACAGCCACGCTAGCGTGCATACTTTTTCTTTGGGAGGTAAACTTATACGCAATAATCTGCGCTATTTCCACAAGGGTGAGCACATTATGTCCACACTTAAAGGGGTCACTATTTTACATGACAAACAACACGTAGATCACGCTACACTTGTCCATCATGCTCAACCCAACTGTGAAAGTCATCAAGATTATAAAGGGATATTTGCAGAGCGATCAGAAGGGGTATTTAACGGGCAGATATTGGTTGATAAAATAGCCCAAAAAACAAATGCATTTCAACAGAATAATAACATTCTTTTGGATGATAAGGCTACTGTAAATACAAAGCCTCAATTGGAAATTTTTGCAGATGATGTCAAGTGTTCTCACGGATGTACCATCGGTCAACTGGATGAGGAAGCACTATTTTATTTAAGGTCTAGAGGAATTCCCAAAAAAGAAGCCAAGGCCTTGATGACCTATGCTTTTGCAAATAATGTATTGGAGAGTGTTCAGCTTCCTTCATTAAAGAAGCGAATCAACGGTCAAATTGCAAAAAAGCTAGGAGTTAATCTTGGATTTGAGTTGTAGATGTTAGATGTCAACAAAATCCGTGCTGATTTTCCCATACTTTCACGAAAAGTCAATGGTCAACCCCTAGTGTATTTTGACAATGCAGCAACCTCTCAAACCCCCACACAGGTTATAGAAGTAATTACAGATTACTACACTCGATTAAATTCCAATATTCACCGAGGAGTTCACAAACTGAGTCAGGAAGCTACAGAGGCTTATGAAGCAGCACGAAAAACTATACAACAACATTTTAATGCGGCTCATGCCCAAGAAATCATCCTCACGGCAGGAACTACAGAAAGCATCAACCTAATTGCTTCAGGCTATACTAGTTTGTTAAAAACAGACGATGAGCTACTGATTTCTGCTTTAGAACACCATTCCAATATTGTTCCTTGGCAGATGCTCTGCGAACGAACAGGGGCCCAATTAAAAGTCATCCCGATGACTGAAAGGGGAACCTTGGATATGGATGCTTTAGATACGCTTCTAAATTCGAAAACTGCTCTAGTTTTTGTCAATCACGTATCCAATGCTTTAGGAACGGTTAACCCTATCGAGCAAATCATCAGCAAAGCCCATGCGGTTGGTGCAGAAGTTTTAATTGATGGAGCACAAGCCTGTCCACATATCAAACCAAACGTTCAAGAACTGGATGCAGATTATTACGTGACCTCTGCTCATAAATTATGCGGTCCTACAGGAGTGGGGATGCTTTACGGCAAAGGGGAACTATTAAATAAACTTCCACCTTATCAAGGCGGAGGAGAAATGATTGCTACAGTTACTTTTGAAAAAACAACCTATGCCGACCTCCCGCATAAATTTGAAGCTGGAACACCGAATATAGCAGGCGGAATTGCTTTTGGAGCCGCTTTAGACTACATGAATTCTATTGGTTTCAAAGAGATAGCTGACTACGAAGATGAACTTCTAAATCATGCTACAACGGCATTGAAACAGATTCCTGGATTAAAAATTTACGGGGAGGCAAGTGAAAAAACTGCAGTAATCTCTTTCAACGTAGAAGGGATTCATCCTTATGATATCGGGAGTATATTAGACCAAATGGGAATCGCTGTTCGAACCGGACATCACTGCGCCCAACCGATCATGGATTATTATCAAATTCCAGGTACGGTAAGAGCTTCCTTTTCTTTTTACAATACCAAAGAGGAAATCGATCGAATGGTTGAAGGACTGAAGAAGGCAATAAGTATGTTGCAATAAATTAATACATTTAGGTATGGAAAGCATAGCGAAGAAACAACAAGAGGTGATAGAAGAGTTTTCCTTATTTGAAGACTGGATGCAGCGCTACGAGCATATGATTGATCTCGGAAAATCACTCCCTTTAATTGCTGAGGAGTATAAAACCGAGGACAATATAATTAAAGGATGTCAAAGTAAAGTTTGGGTCCATGCAGCTTTGGAAGAGGATCAATTGGTATTTACCGCAGATAGTGATGCAATCATTACTAAAGGAATTATTGCTATTTTAATTCGTGTATTTTCACACCAACACCCTAAAGCAATTTTGGAAGCAGATGCTGATTTTATTGATAAAATTGGATTAAAAGAACATTTATCACCGACTCGAGCAAACGGTTTAGTTTCAATGATTAAACAGATTAAAATGTATGCGGTGGCATATCAAACTCAACTGAATTAAAACAAATGTCAGATACACTAGATACCGGCGCCTTAGGCGAAAAAATTGTCAATGTTTTAAAAACAATTTACGATCCAGAAATCCCTGTTGATATTTATGAATTAGGCTTGATTTACGATGTGTTTGTAAATGAAGATTCAGAAGTCAAAATTTTGATGACATTGACCACACCTAATTGTCCAGTTGCTGAATCCCTTCCTATGGAAGTCGAGGAGAAAGTAAAATCTTTAGACGAGGTGAAGAGTTCTGAGGTTGAGATTACTTTTGACCCCCCATGGACTCAAGACTTGATGAGCGAAGAAGCTAAATTAGAATTGGGAATGCTATAAGCTATGAGTTCTTCCATTGTCAATAAGGTTGCAAAAAGTCCATTGATCAATATTGATCTAGAGGAATGGATCCCAGAAGGTCAAAGGACATTAATAGACTTAGCACAGTGGTTAGAGCAGGGATTTTTACTTAGAGAAAAATCCTTTAGAGAAGCTTTAAAGCAGGAGGATTGGGAAAAATATCAAGATCATCATGTTGCAATTCACTGTTCCTCAGAGGCTATTATACCTGCATGGGCAGCATTGTTAGTAACCAGTTATTTACACCCCTATGCTAAGGAAATTGTGATGGGAACTTTAGCTGATCTTGAGCGGCATTTATTTGCTAAAATGATTGCAGAACTTGATTTATCTCCTTTTGCAGACAAACCGTTAATAATCAAAGGATGTTCAGATACTTCTATTCCTGAAGATGCCTATATACAATTGATTCAGCGATTACAACCCGTTGCCAAAAGTTTATTTTACGGAGAAGCCTGTTCTTCCGTACCTTTATGGAAGGTAAAAAAGTAAGGTGAAAGCTGAGCAAAAAAAACTTTTAATTATTTCTTACTACTGGCCTCCCTCTGGAGGTTCTGGGGTACAGCGATGGATGTACTTTGCAAAATATCTGAAATCCTCAGGATGGAAGCCCTATATACTTACAGTAGATGAAAATGTTGCGGCCTATCCTGTAGTAGATAAAAGTTTACTGAAAGAAGTAGCGTCCATTCCAACTATTCGAACCCAAACTCGAGAGCCTTTACGTTGGTATTCTAGAATAAATACAGCTTCTGAGACGGCGGGAATACCACAAGGTGCAATCCAAACAAAAAGTCTTTTTGGGAAGTTTGCGGCTTTTATTAGGGGAAACTTTTTTATTCCTGATGCTCGAAAAGGATGGCGCCCTTATGCGTTAAAAGCGGCAGAGGATCTAATCCAAAAAGAAGGAATTCAAAGAGTAGTAACTACGGGTCCTCCCCATTCAACCCATTGGGTAGGCACTCAACTGAAAAATAAATTTGGGCTAAAATGGATTGTTGATTTGAGAGATCCTTGGGTAACACTTTTTTATAATAAGCAGCTGTATCGAACGCTTTGGGCGGTAAATAGAGATCGAAGCCAGGAGAAAGCTGCCCTCAAAAACGCTGATGCTGTACTGACCACAGTAGCAGGGAATTTTCACGAATACCTTAAAAAGATTGTACCCCATCAAGAATATTATGCCATACCCAATGGGTATGATCAAGACTTGATAAATTCTGTTAGTACAGATCAGCTAGCTGAATTTCATGTAGTTTATACGGGTTTGTTGACCGAAAATCAAAATTATCAAACGCTTATTCAGGTTCTTAAACAACTCCAAAGTAGTCATTCCATTTGCCTGTCATTAGCAGGTCAAATTCATGGAGAAATTCTTACTGCATTTAAGGAGGAGTTGCCAAATATTCAACTTAAACATTATGGGTATCTGCCTCATAAAGAGGCCATCCGATTGATGAAAAGTGCAGATTTGTTGTTGAATTTTATTTTCATTGGCGCTCAAAAGGATATGATTTCAGGAAAACTATTGGAATATATTGCAACAGCAATTCCCATTTTATCTATCGGAGACCCCAATTCTGAAGCAGGAAAATTTATAAAACAAGGTACAGCGGCAGCCATGTTTGAAGCAGATCAGCTGGATAAAATTCAACGTTTTGTTGAAAAAGCAATTAAAGGAAAAGGTTTACTAAAAAACCGTTTTCCTGATATTGAAAATTGGAGTAGAGAGGCGTTGACAAAACGCTTAGAGCGAATCCTATTGTAATTGATTTAGGAGTCTTTTGCTTCTTCTTTTTTTGTTCCCATAGAACCGACGAGCAATCCAATACCTAATCCTAGAAAGATACTTCCTACGAAATACAGAGCATGAAGTGTTAATAAAAAGAATCCGGCACCCAATCCTATAAAAAGACCACCACCTACAGCCCAGTCTCTATTGATTTTTAGCATGACTTTTAAGTTTTAATTAGAATAAAAACTCAAAATATAAAATTTAATGGTAAAGTGCATTACGCTCAATATAGTTCAGTATTGACATGGGTAGGAGGGATTTTACATCTTTACCTTGACGTAGGATTTTTCTGATACTCGTAGCAGTATAATCAAGTTTAGGGGCATCGACAAAATGGATATTGGGGTGATCTAAATACTGCGCTGGAATTTCATTTTTATGTTCCCTAGGATATACATATAGGTCTACAAGAGACACTATTTTTTGATGCTCTTTCCACCGATCAAAAAAGGCCAAGTTGTCTGCACCCATTAAAAGTACAAAACGAACCTCCGGTTCTTTTTCACAAAGATATTCTAAGGTAGTAATCGTATAGCTGGGTTGTGGAAATGAAAATTCCACATCAGAAAGTGTCAAATTTGAGAATTCAGTTATCGCTAGGCGAACCATTTCCAATCGGTGGTGCGCTGCTTCAAGTTCAAGATCTTTTTTAAAAGGGTTTTGGGGACTCACGATAAATCGAACCTCGTCCAAGCTACTGTGTTGCAAAAAATAGTTCCCCAAGGCGATGTGTCCGTTATGAACCGGATTAAAGGTGCCAAAATACAGACCAACTTTTTTCACAGTATAAAGGTAGGGAATCCTCTAGGATTCTATGAAATCACTTACAATTTGTAAGGCCTCTTTTTTAGCGGTTTCCAGATCGTCGTTGATAAGGATATAGTCAAATTTAGAAGCAAACTCCATTTCCAAAGCTGCCTTTTTTACCCGTTCTTCAATTTTTTCTTCGCTATCGGTTCCCCTTGAGCGAAGGCGCTCTTCCAAAATATCAATTGAAGGAGGTTGAACAAAAACGGCAAGTGTATTTGAAGGATATTTTTGTTTGATGGTCATGCCCCCTCTGACATCTATATCAAAAAGAATGTGTTTTTCTTGTTTCCAGAGTCGTTCTATTTCAGAGTAAAGCGTTCCATAATACAGTTTTTCATAAACCTCCTCATATTCTAAAAATTCATCAGCTTTAATTTTAGCTTGAAACTGTTCAGCAGACAAAAAGTGATAATCTATTCCATTTTGCTCATTAGCTCGAGGAGTTCTTGAAGTTGCGGAAATAGAAAACCCCAAAGGGAGTGATTGAGTAAGGAGATAATGTACAAGTGTTGTCTTACCACTTCCAGAAGGTGCTGAAAACACAATGAGCTTTCCTGTTTTCAACTACAATACGTTTAACAATTGTTCTTTAATTTTCTCCAGCTCATCTTTCATC
>Ga0181553_10000738_pt1 | contig 28825 bp, 21 predicted proteins | sample 011ome_17_FD_133753 | JGI IMG/M metagenome (GOLD analysis project Ga0181553, IMG submission 133753) | Coastal salt marsh microbial communities from the Groves Creek Marsh, Skidaway Island, Georgia - 011502XT metaG (megahit assembly) | ecosystem: Environmental > Aquatic > Marine > Intertidal...
ACGACGATGATAGCGACAGTGATGAGAGCGAGTACGACAAATACGTTGGTGAAGACGCCGATATTCGTGCGGCTGCTGAGGCATTTAGTGAGGGGTTGTCGATTTCGAACGATCCAAAGCGCGCGTGGTTTGCCGCCGCGAAGGCGGGCGCTTTGCTCGAAATGCGCGACGCCTACGCCGTTGACTCGACGTTGCCGTATGAACGCTCTAGCGGTATTGGGCATACCGCAGCGCATTGGGCCGCCGCGAGAAATCACATCGATGTCTTGCGCTGGCTCGTGAACGATTTGAAGTTTGACGTCGACTTTCGAAATCATTGTCAAGCAACGGCTTTGCACGCCGCGGCTGGAAATGGACAACTCAAGTGCGTGAAATTCCTTTTAGATGCCGGTGCCGATGCCGATGCGCGAGATGAAATTGGAGAAACCCCGGCTGACGTGGCTATTCGCATGAAATGCGATGGGGAGCTCATCAAATTGCTCAGAGTTGGGGGCACTGGCGGCGACGATGACGCGAACAAAGCGTGCGTGGCGTATTGCGGGGTGTGCGACGAACCCCCGCCGCGCGTTGAGGATGCTTTATCAATTGAAGATGTCGAAATTTTGGTCACTGAGTCAATATCCCCGAGTGATGTGGAGTCTATGGCAGCTATGGATGCGGTACAGGCACTCGACAAGGAGCTCAATCGCCGCTGGCTCGATGCCGCCAAAGCGGGCGACGAACGCGCCATGCGAATTGTGTACGCAGAAAACCCCGACGTCTTATACGCGTACGGTAAAGGCACGAATTATGGATTCTCTGGGAACTCTGCCATGCACTGGTGCGCGTCAAAGGGGCATATTCAGTGCATGCGGTGGTTATTTTCGCTCGGCGCGGATGTCAACGGGTGCAGAAACATGGGCGATTCCACGGCGGCGCATTCCGCTGCTGGTTCTGGAAACATTCCATCTTTAATAGCACTCATTCACGAGTTTTCGTGCGACTTGGAGTTGAAAAATGATTTGGGTCAAACGCCGCGCGATATTGCCATCGCACGCGGGGACCAAGACACCGCGCACGCGATCGATTATCACAAGAAACTTCGAGCGGCGCGCACAACGTTTGTTCAAACGAAATCGTACGCGTTAAAGGATGCACGCGACGTGCTCGACCTCGCCGCTGCAGACGATTCCACCCTTCGCGGATTGACAGAAAAGAAAGAAATCGTCGCTGCGATTGAAAAATTACTCGCGGCGGTTCCAGGCTCAGCGCCAAGTCGACCAACGAAGCCGGCGCCGACGCTTCGGGCGACGACTGCGGCTCCAAACGAACGTGCAGAAGAAAGCGACGCGCTGGTGGCGAAATCACAACTAGCCAAAGACCGCGGTAACGCTGCGTTCACCGCGCGTGATTTTCCACGCGCCATCAAGGCATTCAGCATGGCTATTCGCCTCGACAGGACGAATCACGTGTTGTACTCCAATCGCAGCGCCGCGTACGTCGGCGCGGGACAGTTCGAAGAAGCGCTGACGGATGCCCAAAAATGCGTCTCTCTCGCCCCAGACTGGGGTAAAGGATACGCCAGGCAAGCGTGTGCGCTCGATGCCATGGGTCAGCACGCCGAGGCGGTGAAAGTGTGTGCCCGGGGTGTCGCGAGAGACCCGGCGTGCGACGCGCTCCGGCGTCAATTTGAAGCTTCAAAACTCGCCGTGCGCGACGCCAACGCGCGTTACACCGAAATGTGGGGCATCGATGCAAATAATAATCACGCGCACGCGTAAGCGCATCGAATCCGCGCCCATCGCGCGCCTAGTTTATGCAATAGTAGTGTCAAATGTCAAATATGAGACAAGTTCCGAAAAAGTTCCGCTCCGCAGTGTGTGACGCTCATAGTAGCGCATAATGTCCGTGCTCGCCAAGCAAACGCCCGCCGTGCGCATCGCGGCGTGCGTCGTCGGTGTCGTAGGGTCGTTAATCGTGTACGGCATCTTGCAAGAACGCATCATGACGCGCCCGTACGGCGTCGAGAGTGAGTACTTCAAGTACTCTGTCTTTCTAGTGCTCAGCAATCGCATCTTATCCGCGTCGCTCGCGGCGGTAATCTTAACGTACACGCGAGGAGCTGTGCAGCCCGTGGCGCCGTTGTACAAGTACGCCATTGTGAGCGGATCTAACGTCGTGGCGACGACTTGTCAGTACGAGGCGTTGCGGTACGTGTCGTTCCCGGTGCAAACGCTCGGGAAGTGCGCGAAGATGATTCCTGTGATGATTTGGGGATTTTTTATCAACCAACGGCGATATAGTTGGAGTGATTATTTAATAGCGACGTGCGTGACCGTTGGGTGCACGATTTTTGCGCTCTATGGAAGCGTGACGCACAAGCACTCGGCGAGCGGGTCGAACACGAGCGCCAAGGGTGGCGCGCTCATGCTTGGCTACCTCGGCTTTGATGGTTTCACATCGACGTTTCAAGATAAATTATTCAAGGGATACCAAATGGAAACGTATAATCAGATGTTATGGGTCAACGCGTGCTCGGCGTCGGTATCATTGCTGTGGTTACTTTCAGACTCCGCCTTTGGCAAGGCTTTAGAATTCATCGCCCGTCATCCGGCGGTCCTCAAGGACATCATGGTGCTCTCATTAAGCGCCATGTTTGGACAGTTATGCATCCTATACACCATTCGTGAATTCGGGGCTTTATTATTCGCAACCATCATGACCACGAGACAATTACTCTCCATCCTGCTCTCGTGCGTGCTCTTCTTGCACCCGCTCACGGCGCAACAGTGGTTCGGCACCGCCCTCGTCTTCGGCTCGCTCTACTGCCAAGTCTACCTCAAAAATTTCAACAAACCGCAGACGACGACGACGACGACAGCGTAGACCACATTCCACGCGTTCCACGCCTCGTCATCATCGTCATCATCGTCATCGTCGTCATCATCATCATCAGCGTAGCGATTGTTTGTCATCATCGTAGCCCAAAAAGATTCCCTCATATATACACAAACATTCCCCCATCACGTACAAGATAAGACATCGACCATGCATCACTAAACCCTAATCCTCCATACTCGATCACCCCAACCCTCTATATACACACGAACCCCATCGAGATCACGCGGGACGACGACGACGACGACGACGTCACATCCCGACGACCGATTCCGATGGCGTTCGCCCGCGCGCACGCGCGTTCGCGCGCCAACGCGGCGTCGGTGTCGACGCCATCGCATAGCCACGCGTCGCGCACCGCTCGAGGTACGGTTTGAACGCGACCGCGCGCGAGGACAGCGATGATGCGCGATGCGTGACACGTCGGGCCAACGTGTCGCTGGCGCACGTGGGTTGGATGATGCGCGCGGCGACGCGCGACGGGCGAGGGCGAGGGCGCGCGAGGACGACGGTGCATGCGCGAGTTGCGTGTGCGCGCAAGCGATGCGTGCGCGCGCGGGGATGCGTGCGATAGGCGAGGGCGACGGAGGCGATGGGGCGCGCGAGAGAGAGGTTTTGGGCCGTCGTCGTCGGATCGCGCGCGTCGGATCGCGGGTTCGCTCGACGACGACGACGACGCGTGGTTTGGGTCGTGTGCGGTGATTAACGATGTGTTGTGTGTTGTTTTGTATGGTATAGGTGTGATTATGAGACGCGTGAGTGGGGCGAGACGCGAGGCGTTCGCGTCGCGCGCGGTGACGGCGCCCGGCGTGATCGAGCTCGGCGACGAGAGCGACGACCAGGTGGTGTGGAAGCGTCTCGGGCAGCAAGGCGTCGATAAGGCGTGTGAATTGTGGAGTGCGGTGAACTCTGAGGCGGCGGCGGCGGCGAAAGGCGCTTGGGCTGGTGTGAAGCCCTCACACAAGGTTTTCTTGAGCGATATCTTGGCGAGCCCAAAGCGCAACGCGTTTGTGCGCAAGTGGATCGAGACGGATGTGACGTACGCGAGTTTTATCGGTGTCATGCACTTGGGATGCTTGTTGGCGCCGTTTACGTTTACCTGGGGTGCTTTTAAGTGTTTCTTGGCCATGTACTTCATCACCGGTTGCTTGGGCATCACGTTGAGCTATCACAGACAGCTCTCGCACAAGAGCTTTCGAACGCCCAAGTGGCTCGAGTACGCGCTGGCGTATTGCGGCGCTTTAGCCGTGCAAGGCGACCCTTTGGAGTGGGCGTCGTCGCACCGTCACCACCACCAACACACGGATACGCCCAAGGATCCGCACACCCCTTATGAAGGGTTCTGGTGGTCCCACATGGGTTGGTTATTGGATAACGAAGCCACCATCGAACGCGTGGGCGATCGTTCAAACGCGCAAGAGCTCGCCGCGCAGCCGTTTTACCGCTTCATGGAGAAGACGTACATGTGGCACATCGCCGCCTCGGCGGTCGCGTTGTACGCCATCGGTGGCTTGCCGTGGCTCATTTGGGGGTTCTGCGTCCGCACTGTGTGGGTGTATCACATCACTTGGGCCGTAAACTCCGTCTCCCACTGCTGGGGCTCGCAAGAGTTCAACACTGGCGACTTGTCGCGGAACAACTGGCCCATAGGTATTTTGGCGTTTGGTGAAGGTTGGCACAACAACCACCACGCGTTTGAATTTAGCGCTCGCCATGGATTACGATGGTGGCAAATCGACATGACGTGGATGGTGATCTGCGTGCTCAAGTTTTTGCGATTGGCAGACAAGGTCAAGTTGCCAAAGGAGGCGCAAATGGAGCGCATGCGTTTCGCGCCCGCCGGCGGAGCGTCGGCGTAAAAACCATCCAAAGCAAACGCAGATCAAATTATTTGTTTCGACAACACATCCATCGTTTCTTTCAGATGATTCGCACACCGTGCATTTCACACAAGAAGAAGACGAACCACAGTACACATACTTTCAATTCATTACGGAGCACAGCCGCCCGAGAGTTTTAATACCAAACGTCAGCGCGCTCACTTGCAAAATTTGAATCATACTTCTCACGTCGTCGTCATTCACTGAACGACGACGAGCATACACACGTTGAATCACGTTCGAAGCCACGGTACCGATGGCGTTCGTATCACCGCCGCGTGCAAAACTTTCCACACTCGTGTCGACGTCATCCTCATTCATCGCCGCGCGCGAATGAATCATGCTCAAAGCTACGGTACCCACGGCGATTGTATCGCGCCCAGCGCCGAGCGATGCGCCGTACGAGTTTGAACGCGGCGTCGTCGCAAAATCGTTCGCCTCGGCGGGCGCGCTCGTGTGCGTCGCCGAGCCCTACGCCGCGGTCCTTCTCGACGATGTCTTGCGCACGCACTGCAGTGAAACGTTTCAACGCCTCGGTCGCGATGCCGTGCGTGACGCCGCGTGTGGGTCGTTTATCGATCGCAAGGCGCAAGCACAAGCGGTGGCGAGAGGATTTGACGCGTTTCGAGCGCGGTGCGAGCGACGTCTTCCGACGACGATCGCGCGGCTGGCGTTGGCGTGTTTAGCCCGGCGCGAGCTCGAGCGCGAAGGAAAGATAGAGCGCGAGCGGCATGACGGCACGTTTGATGACAATGAGCGCGGGTACGATGCATTGCTGGCGTTGCATGAAGGACCGTCGACGCGAGAGACGACGGGCGGCGCGGACTCGGTGGCGTTGAGGAAGCGTCGAGACGCGAGCGCGTCGTCGATGGTGGTTGCCGCGTTAATGTGCGACGCGATGAGACCTGGGATTGAACCGGATGAGATTCAGGAGAAGCTCGCGGCGCTCAAGAAAGAACAGGATGTGGACCCGCAGAGCGCGCTCCGACTGTTGAGTATTTTTGAAGCAAACGCGTTTTCGATTGCTACGGAGGATGCACAGCGTTTGGGACTCGGCATCTATCCGTCGGCGTCGCTATTCAATCATAGTAGTACGCCGAATTGTGACGTGGTTTTTGTGGGTAAGACGCTCGTCGTGAAGGCGCTTAGGGACATCGACGCGGGCGAGGAGTTGACGATTTCGTACGGCGAGCAATACATGCCTCGAGAGTGGACGCGCCGGCGCATGATGGATGGCTATGGATTTGACGAGTATAGCAAGTACGCGAACGTCGCTCGTGCGGACGCCGCGCGCGATAGAGCGTATGCGGCAGCCATTCGATCGACGCTCGCGTTCGATCACGGTACGTTGGTGGATTTGGGCGAAGACTGCGCGTTGTATGCCGACGACAGTGTGTTCCTTGCCGACGAAGACTTGGCGCGCGATGCGTTCTGGTATGAATTATCGCACCCCAAACTCAACACAAAATCAGGTGAGGCGGGGATGATGTTGGTTCCAGGCGACGCGCACGACGAAAATTATCATCCAAACGACGACCAAATCATCATATGGGGACGATTTCCTGAAGGCGTCGACCGCGAGCTCACGGCGTTGAATTTCTCCAAAGCGTGTCGCATAGTAGAAACTGTGCGTCGAAAGGTTGAAAGAGATAGATTTAGTGACGTGCGCGAAAACGTGTCGATGTTATCGCGGGCGACGACAATGCTCGCGGGCGACGGAGATAAAATTGCCGGCGTGTGCGCCACGCACGAGGTACGAAAGTATCTACACTTGACACAGGCTGTGTTATCCGTCAGTATGCGAGGCCAAGATATGAGCGTGAATTACGTCGCGGATACGGTATGTTTGGCGTCGTCTAACGTGTTACAACGCGTGTACGAACTGTGCCCGGGATTTTCCAAGCTCGACGCCGTGTACGTGCACCTCAGATTCCAAATATTCAAAGTTACGTTGAATTTGCTTGGATTTGAATTACACAACAACGACGCCAAGAACGCCGTGAAACGAATCAAGGATGCTATTGTAGCTTACAACGAACTCAAGCAGCTCATGGCAATAGGTGGCGTGCCTGGGGGACAAATTTACGAGGAATGGGCGGAGCACTCAAGCAATTATGCCGAAGACTTGACGAATTTACGCGTCATGGCTAAGAACATGATCGCCGCGGGTGCGCACAAGAAGCCTTAATAGTCGTGTGTGAGCGCGAATCGTTGACTAGATACTAGGTACTTTAATTTACACACTAGCAGCAGCAGCAGTAGAAGCAGAGGAGTTAGGACGACCGTCGATTGGCTCGTCCGCGTCCGCGTCCGCGCCCGCCCGAGCGACCAGAGCCGCGACCAGAAACATTCGCCTTTCGCGAGAAATCTCGAGCTATGCCGCTGCAACGACCATCACTACCGTCATCGCTATCGCTATCGTCGTCGCTATCGTCGTCGCTATCCGGTAAGCCATCCGCGCCGTCCTCTGGCGGCTCAAACCTCCACAAGTCGACTGCGATTTCTACAGATTTTTGTCTATGATGCGCATACGTCGCCGGCAAATCATACTTTAACTGCGCCAATACCTCCGCTTTACGCGCCTTGAGCGTATTCACCGCAAACTTTTCAATATGCGCCCGCGTGCTCGATTTGTGCAACGAATACACCGCCCCCGTGGCGATTCTAAACGCCGCGCGTATAAACGCCGCGTCCGCCCCTCGTCGCCTCGTCCCAAACGGCGGATTCATAAACACCGTATCCGCACGCAACTTCCCCGCCCATCGTCCTCGTCCTTTCGCCAAACTCTCAATCACGTCACACCGCACCAAATCAATCTCCAACGCCGGCTCAAACGCCTCGGCGTTGTCCCGCGCCGCGTCCAACGCGTCGTCATCAATATCCACCCCAATCACACTCCCAGCGTCGCACAACACGCTCGCGATGGATAACATCCCACATCCCACACCCAAATCCACCACACACTTATCTTCAACGTCCCCAAAGTGATTGGCGTAGTGCATCACCCCGGCGCACAGCTCGGCGTTGGTTGGGTACTGCTCCAAATCCTGCTTGGGCGCGGCGAACCCATCGACGTCGCTCAGCAGCGACTCGAGGTGTTTAAGCTTCATCCAACGCGCTAATAAAGAGAGATACAACAATTGCGTCCAATCGCGTCACGCACGCACGCACGCGCGCGCGTCTGCGGTCGCCACGCACGCGCGCGCGCCGCCGCCGCGTCCACCGCCATAGACGACGCACCAAACCCTCTATATAAAGCATGGGTATGTGTTCACAGTCTTCAGACATATAGCAATAGAGTCGTGTGAGTATATACACGACCACGACGACTCCATATGACCATCGATGATGGGTGTCTCTGCGTCATATACTATGGGTGTGTCCAACCGACCGGTTTCACCAATCCTGACCCCGCCATCGACCCCCCCCCACGCACACCCACACGTACCGGTGTCCAACCGACCAAAAGAAGCGTCTTCCACAGCCGTCTTTTTCGTCTGGGACCCATGTGTGTACCTCTATGGACTTGACGAATTATAACTCCTAAACATCCACGTATGTACCCACTGCTGTGCACGCAGTCTGACGGCACGCCCGTCGACGTCGTGCCGTCATAGTACACCACGCGTACACACAGCAAAACAAGATGAGTAAAGTCGACGGCCCGGCGATCGGGATCGATCTCGGCACGACGTATTCCTGCGTCGGTGTCTGGCAACACGATAGGTACGTAAAGTCTTTCGTGCGTGATAGTGGTGAAGGGTGAAGGGTGAAGCGGCGCGGCGCGTGGAGACGATGATGATGCGTCGCGATGGATGTGGCCGATGCGTTTTTCGCGCGTTTGTCGCGATGCCGATGCGTCGTGGGAGATCGTCGCGGGTGACGCGCGCGGATGGTGGTGTGGCGGTGCGGTGCGCGCGCGGTGGACGTGCGTGGATTTATGTTTTATTTGATTCGCGCGTCGGCGGGCGCGCGCGGTGGGCGCGCGCGTGGATTGGGCGCGTGGATGGGACGTCGCGCGGCGGCGCGATCGGCTTCTGGAGTGTTCTTTTTCGTTGACCTTCTCGGGTCGTGGTGGTCGTCGTCGTCGTGCCGTGCGATGTGTGCGTGCGTGTGTACTGACGGGTGTGTGTTTTGATGATACTATTAATACAGAGTTGAAATTATCGCGAATGATCAAGGGAACCGCACGACGCCGTCGTACGTGGCGTTCACGGATAGCGAACGCTTGATTGGCGATTCCGCGAAGAATCAAACGTCGATGAACCCCGAGAATACGGTGTTTGACGCCAAGCGTTTGATTGGTCGCAAGTTTTCTGAACCGCAAGTCCAAGCGGACGTGAAGGACTGGTCTTTCAAGGTTGAAGCTGGCGAAGCGGATAAGCCGATGATTGTCGTGAACTTCCACGGCGAAACGAAGAAGTTCTCCGCGGAGGAAATCTCCTCCATGGTTTTGGTCAAGATGAAGGAAATCGCCGAAGCGTACCTGGGCAAGGAGGTGAAGAATGCTGTCGTCACCGTGCCGGCGTACTTCAACGATTCTCAGCGTCAAGCTACCAAGGATGCGGCTGTTATTGCGGGCTTGAACTGCTTGCGTATCATTAACGAGCCCACCGCCGCCGCCATCGCGTACGGTTTGGACAAGAAGAACGAGTCCAACGGCGCCGAGAAGAACGTCTTGATTTTCGATCTCGGTGGTGGTACCTTTGATGTGTCTTTGTTGACCATCGAAGAAGGTATCTTCGAAGTCAAGGCGACGGCTGGTGATACGCACCTTGGTGGTGAAGATTTCGATGCTCGTCTCTTGCAACACTTTGTGCAAGAGTTCAAGCGCAAGAACAAGAAGGACATCAGCGGCAACGCCAAGGCGCTCCGCCGTCTTCGCACCGCGTGCGAACGTGCCAAGCGCACGTTGTCTTCCACCGCGCAAACGTCCATTGAAATTGATTCTTTGTTCGAAGGTGTTGACTTCTACACGTCCATCACTCGCGCTCGCTTTGAAGAGCTCAACATGGATTTGTTCCGCAAGTGCATGGACCCGGTTGAAAAGTGCTTGCGCGACGCCAAGTTTGACAAGGCTCAAGTTCACGAAGTCGTCTTGGTCGGTGGTTCTACCCGTATCCCGAAGGTCCAAACGCTCTTGTCCGACTTCTTCAACGGCAAGGAATTGTGCAAGTCCATCAACCCGGATGAAGCCGTCGCGTATGGCGCCGCCGTGCAAGCGGCGATTTTGTCTGGCGAAGGCAACGAAAAGGTGCAAGACTTGCTCCTCCTCGATGTTTCCCCGCTTTCCATGGGTCTCGAGACCGTTGGCGGTGTCATGACTGTGTTGATCCCGAGAAACACCACCATTCCGACCAAGAAGGAACAAGTCTTCTCCACGTACTCTGACAACCAGCCGGGTGTGTTGATCCAAGTCTTTGAAGGCGAACGTTCTCGCACGCGCGACAACCACTTGTTGGGTAAGTTTGAACTCTCTGGTATCCCTCCGGCGCCGCGTGGCGTTCCGCAAATTAACGTGTGCTTCGACATCGATGCCAACGGTATCCTCAACGTTTCTGCGGAAGACAAGGGCTCTGGTCAAAAGAACAAGATTACCATCACCAACGACAAGGGTCGCTTGTCCAAGGAGGACATTGAGCGCATGGTTCAAGACGCCGAGAAGTTTAAGGCTGAGGATGAAGAGCACAAGAAGAAGATTGAAGCCAAGAACGCCGTCGAGAACTACGCGTACAACATGCGCAATACCATGAACGACACCAACGTTGGCGGTAAGCTCGATGCCGATGACAAGAAGACCATCGAAGACGCCGTCGAAGCCGCGATCTCTTGGTTGGACGGTAACCAAACGGCTGAAGTTGACGAATTCGAGGACAAGCTCAAGGAGTTGGAAGGCGTGTGCAACCCGATCATCAGCAAGATGTACCAAAACGCTGGCGGTGCCCCTCCGGGTGCTGACATGGGTGCGGGCGCTGACGCCGGCGCTAGCTCTGGCCCGACCATCGAAGAAGTCGATTAAACGCGCTCCTCGGTTCGATGTCGTGAAAAACAGACGAAAAACCATCTTTCAGAAACGTTGTTTCCGCGCCCGCGGCGGGAAGTTAGCCTGGATTTTTTAGCGAAGATGATGCAATACTAAGAAACACAAATTTATAATCACGCAAGCGCGCGCACACAATCTCGAAAGTCGCCGCGTACTCGTCGGTTCGCTCGCTCGCGTTCGCGCGTTGAATATCAAATGTCTAACAAAAGCTACTAATTGTGATAGAACTCATCGTCGACCAGCCGCCGCACGCGCCTTGCGCAACGAACGAAGTGTATCGAGCATACCGCCGGTGATCACTACACCATTCCGCTGTGCGCTCGGAATGGGCGTGGGCTTAAATGGAGCTCGAGCGCTTTTTAGCCGCGCCTCCTCTTCCTCGAGTTGTCGCGCAAATTTTCGCGCGTGGTAGGCGCCACGCTGTTCAGTATTCAAATTAAACGGCGTGATCTCCGTGAGCACCGTACCAGTGACTGAAACGCGCTTGCGCTTGCGCTCGATAGGCGTGAATTGAACGTCCGTCATCAAAGGCGCGGAGATTCTACGCGCTCGAGCGCGGCGCGTTTCGTCAGCGGCGTCGTACTCTACCAGAGCCTCTGACGCCTTTACAGTCGGCCGCCTCGTCGCCGTAGACGTCGCCATTGCCACCTTTGATCGAACTGTGGTATAACATGGGGTGTAGACGCTGCGGCGGCGCTTTCTTTCCTCCTCCATGGCCGCCTTATGCTGCGCGATGTCTCGCAACTCGCGCTCTTCAGTGGTGAGAATTTTAATTTTGCGACGCGTCGCGGTAAAATACGGACTCACCGCCTTCGTGGTCTCCTTACGCGCCGGAATGAGCGTGAGATCTTCGTAGTCCGTAGTACGCCCGCCAGTTTCGAATGCTCTAAGCTTTTCTTTACGCGAGCGGAAGGGTTCGACGCCAACGTTCTTCGTGGCTCGCGTCGTCAATCGACTCGTCGGCTCGGGCGGCGGCGGCGCGCCATACATTTTTCTTTCACGACGCATGCGATCCTGTTCGGCCGCTCGCGCGCGCTTCGATGCTTCGAAATTTAATTCTTCCGTCGTCATCGCCTTGGTCTGATTCTTCAGCTTCGCAACGCGAACAGCGCGAGGCGTCTTTGGCTTGGGCGATTTCAACAACCGCTTCACCGCGCCACTCGAAGCCGCGTACCGACTGTTATTACCAACACTCGATGCCGCCTTTGTCGTCGTTAACGACCCTGCCGAGGTTACTTTCGCATCCTTTTCCGATTTTTCCGCGCTCGATTGCGCTAATAACGCAAGTCTCGGCGACCGACGCACGCCGGGCGTCTTCGTCCCTGTCGCCGGCGACGCCTTCACCCCAGACATAGCCAACATTCGCTGTGGTGCCCCGAGCCGCGCGTTGCCCGTCCGTGGCGTCGCTTTCCCATTCAACTCCTTCTTCTTTGCCGACGCCGCGCGATCGATATCACCATTCTTCCCTCGACTTTGCGGACTATCCATAAACGCGCACCTCGCATCCGTCACCGCAATGTCCTGCGAAGCCGTCGGACTCGCCACGCCCCTCGTCGACCACCCCTTGAGCGCGCGCTTAGGCGTCAACAAACCCTTCGTCGCCGCGCTGTCGAACCACCCGTCGTCATCCGCGTCCTCGGCGGCGTTGAAATCAAAGTATTTCGGCGCTGAAAACTCCCACCTGTCATCAGAAAAGACACACGAAAAAGCGCGCGTCAGTGCGTCGTCAGTGCGACGTCGCGCGCGCGTCGAGCGATGGCGGCATGGAATTCAAAACGTACGTGATCGGCTGGGCGTCGCCTGCGGTCGTCGCCGGCGGTGACATGGCGCGTAGACGCGCGCGCGAGTGGCGCATAACAGGGGCGTTCAACGGTCTGACATTTGAAATTGAACGCGCGGTCGAGGTCGTGGGTGAACAGTTTTACGTTCGATGGACGCGCGTTTGGAGGCGTGTTTGGGAAAATGCGCGCGAGTGTGCTAGTGATGAGAGATATGGTACTACAAGCACGCTCGGGAAAAGCGCGCGCGGTGCGGGGTTCGCCGGAGAAAAGGCGTATCGCGACGACGCGTCGCGTCGTTAGAGGAGCTCCATTTCGCGTTGTAAAGCCTTGAGCTCAGCCTCTTCGTCGGCATCGATGGAAGATTTGGCGGGTGCTGCTGGTACGGATGGTAATGGCACGCTTGGCATCGCTGGTTCTTCGAGCTCGCGTTCGAGCTCGCGTTCGAGGAGTTTGTCTTCGACTTCGAGCGCGTCGAGCTCCGCCAACTCCTCCTCGAGTTCATCCTCATCCAATTCTGCCGCGAAACCAATGGGTTGCCCGAGTGCCTCTTGCACTTGACGCATTTTGTCCGTTTGTTCGTTAATCATATCCATCGTCGCATCCACGTCCTCGACGTTGGTTTCTCTGGCAAGCTGTTTCATCGCCCCGGCGCCGCTACGCAACGCGCCAAACGTCTCCGCCGTCGCCTTAGATCCTTCCAACATGATCACCTGCTCCTGCAACTTCAATTGATGCTGCGCCAACGACTCTATTTGCTGCTCATATAACTTCTTGCGCTTCAAACACTGTAAAGCGCCACGTTTGTTATTCGCGCGGTTCAACGCTCGCGCCTTTTCGAGCTCCTGCGCGATCTTCTTCGAAAGTAAATTCTCGCGCTTATCCAACATATCAATCGCCTATGAGTGCGTCATGAATCAAACGTGTGTCGCGTCAGTACGTCGCGTTCGTCTTGTCAAAGTCTATTGCTCGCGTTGCTCGTCGAGTGTGTCGAAGCGCCGCGCGAGATCCAACCGCCTCGCACAACAACCAATCAACCCCTCTACGCCGTCGCCCGCACGCGCGCGCGCCTTTGACCGCGCGTTCGCGATGCATCACATCACGCACACCGCGCACGCACGCACCCGTGCCGCACGCTCTCGCGTACGCGCACGTCAGGCGTGATTTCAAGCGCACAATTCACGCGCGCCAACGCACCTCCTTCAATCTATCCACCGCGTCGAGCGTCGCCTGCGTGCCGCTCGATCGCGAGTCGTGCGCGCCAGACGTGCTCGACGTCGTGCTCGAGCCGCGTGCGGCGCCGAAGAGTCGTCGAAACATCGTGGCGTGCGCGCGTGCGGGAGTTTGAGGCGAACACGAGTGCGCCAGCTGGGCACTTTTTTGACCTTCGACGACGCGAAACGCGATACGGATGGACGCGAGGATAATGACGCGAGGATGATGAGTTGAATGTGTATGTAATATTGACCATCAGCGAGAGTGAATTATTCTTCGGCAGCGAGCGCGGAGAAGGCGTTGGCGGCGACGACTGGCGCCGCCGGTTCAGCCGGTTTGACGACGCGCGGCTTGACATCCTTGACATCCTCCTTCTTGTCGTCATCCTTTTTCTCAGACTTGTTCGGTGGGGCATTCTTTGCGAACCGGAATTTGTCGTCGAATTCGAGGCTCATCTTTGTGAGCTGGAGCTCCAATGACTTGATTTCATCCAAATCGGCGCCATCCGCCGCCTTCAAATCGGCGATTTTCGTCTTGAGCTCCTTTTCCTCCTTGAACTCCCTACGCTTGACGCCACCTACGGAGAGCTTCAAGTCTTCCAAAGCGGCATCACGACCAGCTTCTTTCAACGCTTCTTCGCGCGGGCGAGCGCCGCCGAAGAGGGAAGATTTTGCAGCCGCTCCGACGGGAGCGTCGCTCGAACGCTTGGACAAATTGAGCTTTGGACGCGCCGCGCGTTCTTCCGGAGTTGCTTCTCTGAGGTCTTCCTCCTTGCGCGGAGCGTTGAATGCAGGCTTTCGGGATGAGCCCCAGCGGTCGCCATCGCTCGGCGCGGCGTCACGCGGCGCACGTTCAGCGCGTTCTTCGCGAGCCGGAATGGCTTCACGCGGCTTGTCGTCGACATATTTGACGTCAACCGGCTTGGCTCCACCAAACAAGGACGACGATGCACCACCAGCGGGTGATGCAGCAGTCTCCGAACGCGGTTTGAGCTGCAATTTCGGGCGTTCACCACGCGGGGCGTCATCTTCCGCGGGCGGGGGCGAAGCGGCGCGCGTGCGGCTGCGTAACGAGCCCCAGTCGCGGTCGCGGTCGTCGCGCACGGGGCGCTCCTCGTACCTCGAGTCGCGCTCGACCGGACGTTTATCTTTGTTCCAATTATCGGTTTCATCCGCACGCGACGGCCCGAGCTCCTCACGAGGTGGTCGGTCAGAGAATTCAAAGCCGCCGCGACGCTCTTCGCGTTCCCCATATCTATCGCCACCGTAGCGACCGCGGTCACCACGCTCGGCGTAGCGGTCATCTTGAGGCGGCGCACGACGATCAGAGCCCCAGTTAGAGCTCATGTCTGCGCGCGACGGCCCTTGCTCCTCGCGTTCACCACGTTCATCGTCGTATTCTCCGCCGCCGCGACGGTCGTCCCGGTCGTATCGTCCGCCGCCTCGGCGATCCTCACGATCACCATAACGATCACCACCCCGTCCACCGCGATCGCCGTATCGATCGCCACCACCTTCACGGTCGCCACCACCGTAGCGATCACCGCCGTACTCTTTAAACCCACCGCCAAGTCCGCCTCCGCGGCGTTCCTCTTCACCCTCTGGTCGGTCGATTCTCGGCCCGCTCGGAAGCACAAAGTCATCCCCACCGCGCCCGAACCCGCCCCCACCGCTTCGACCGGGCGGTGCGTACGACGACCCACCGCCGCCCGCGCTCCCGGCAAACTCTGCCAGAGAAAGCTTTACGCCCTTGCTCTTTTTCGCCGGCGCTTTCGCGGCGGCGCCGAGCGTCGGAAACGCCGACGAGTCCTCCGCCGGCGCACTTTCCGCACCGAGCGACGGGAAAGCCCCAGGCGGCGGCGCACCTAAGCTTTCCACGCCAGCATCGCCTTCATCAACCTGTGATACGTGACACAGCGTCAGACTGTCAGTCAAAAGTTCTGTGTGTCGGTACGTGACACCAAGAGTCATCCTCGCGCCGCGCGCCTCCGCGACGTCGCATCGCGCCCGACGCGCGCACTGCGCGCACGAACACACTCCTTGTCATCACTCAACCGCTCGTCGGTCGCCATCGCGCGCCCGCGGCGACGTCAATACCACGAAACACGACCGATTGAACGATCGCGCATCACGCTGGCGGCGCGCCGTCAACCGCATCGATTTCCCTCTCACGCGCGCGTCGCGACAGCGCACGCGATGTGCTCGCGTGACACACGCATCGATGATATTTTCTCACGCACCTGTGTGCCCCAAGCGTTCGCGTTACCCCAAGCCATGGTTCGTTATGGCGTCGGAACGTCGCGTTGGATAGGTCTTTGAAGCACAGAGGGTGAGATGGTTACACTGGAGTGGCTACCGGTGGATTTAATCGCCTCGTATGGCGCGCTGAATGTCGTCTTCGGTGGCGCTTTCTGCGGCAGCGATGATGTCATTCGGTGCGATGGTGTCGTCATCGGCGGCGACGTCGGAATAGATTAGCGACGCGACGCTGGATGATTTGGAAATTTGCCGAGACGAGGGCGACGGCGGCGCGCCGGCAAATCCGGAACCGCCCGCGTCGGATGTTGACAGCCGACGCTGTTGGTGCATGTGTTCATACGAGCCTCGAGAGGCGAAATTGACCATATTCCAGCTCGGGACTCGGCCTCGAGCGGACATGCGACCTTTGGATCCGAGTTTGTGGCGTAAGGCGGCGACGCATTCATCGAGGACGAGTTCGATGCCGCACGCGTGTTCAATCGCCGAGAGTTTCGGCCACATTTCTTTCTCACCCATCGTAGCGGTTTCGAACAAGTACTCTTTTGTTGGATTGCTGGCAATGCGGGAGAACTGTTTCCACGTGTACCACATCACCGCCGTGGAGTCACCTTCCCATTGTTGACCAAAGAGTTTGAATAAATCAAAGATGTCCATTTGCGGCGCCAAGTCGAGAACTTGTCGGCATCGATGTTTCCATTCAGTCTCGATAAAGTACGCCCACATGGCGCAGAGCCTTCCACGCGAGGCGAACCACCGCTTGATGCGCAGTAGTGGTACAATGTGCGGATTCGTTTGCGACACGACAAAGTAGTTGCAATTGAACAACTCGCGCAAGCCATCCATGGGTAAATCCGCCTCGAGGCTACCGTCGCGCCATCGACGCGGGCCGAGTTTGCCTTCAGGCTGCCACGGCACGAAGGCACCGTTTCGAGATTTAGCAAGCAGCGGTTGAGGCGGAAACAGACTTGGAAACGCGCATGAGGCGGCGACGGCGGACCACAACACGACGTGTGGCGACGTGAGGTAGTTGAGCAAACGCGGCTTTTCGCCTGGTCTCGTCGCGCACACGCATACGCTCAAGATTCGTCCACCGCTACGATCGTACGCTTCTTGAAAAGTTAAATCACCGAACAATGCGCGTAAACAGCGCTGAAAGAAATCAATATCGTGCAACGCGCCTGTGCGCATGTAGTGCTTTAACGCGCTCAGTGGATCCTTGCCGCTGAAAAACGTCAAATCTGGCAGTAAATCCCAAAAATGCTCATCACTGAAGAACTCATCGAGCTCTTCTTGCGTGCGGCTGGCTATAATGGCGGCAACTATAGATCCTACACTCGATCCCGCGAGTACGCGCGGGAGTAAATGTCGACGATTCAACGCACGTGCGACACCGACGTGAAACGTTCCAAGCGTTCCGCCACCGCTCATCATCAGCGCCGTGCGCCCAAAGCAATGGCGAGTTTCCTGCAAGAAGACGAGTTTCTCTTGTATGGTCACCTGGTCATCCTCGGCAACCATCCTGAGCTGGGTTTTTATCTCCGAAATGTACTCTCGCACCGCCCTCGGCACGCCAAACGAAGAACTCGCATCCGCCACCACGCTCACTCGCGATGGACTCGTCAACGACCCTAAATTTCTTAATATATCCGCCCGAAGCAAAAACATCATCTCCTCCACATTCCCAGCCGCGCGCTGCGTCCGTAACTGCCTCAACTGCTCTTCAATTAAATCCACATCGTACGCCCGCGACCCGCTCGCCCACGACGCCGGCACCGCCCCACGTCCCCGTCCACCCGCCGCCGCCGCATCCTCCTCCTCATCCAACCTCTCTAACTCATTCGCTGCATCCTCAAACTCCTCATACGTCGACGCTCGATCCAACGCCGCGAGTAATTCCCGTCGTCGGCGTTCCCTTTGCGCCGCCGTCGCGTCCAACCGTCTCACGTCGCGCGTCAGCGCCAGCCCCACGAGCGTTAACGTCGCCCCAACCATCGCCGCACGCGCGAGTACTCGCGCGTGCGCGTCCACGACTGCCTTCGTCCGCGCGCGCATCGCCCATAGCGCATCCATCGCGCGCGAATGCGCGACGGTTCGAGCGATGAATGCCTCGGCACCGCTGAGACGCCCAACCACCACGGCGCTCGTTTCACCGTCGCCGTCGCCGACGACGATCGCGCGAGCGCACACCGACGCCGACGCGTGCGACGCGAGACGCGGCGCGTGCGTGCGTGCGCGAACGGTCGTGCGCGCGCGCGAGAATGGCGCGCGTGGCGATTGATGGATTGCACAGTCAGCATGCGCTTTTTTCGGCGGCGCGGCACTTTTCAGCGCGCAGACGTCGCACGCGGCGAGCGTTGCGCGAGTGCGCGCGCGTGAGACGTGGAGACGTGTGAGTGTGAGTGTTTGACGCGAGCGCGTTAAAGCGCGAGGGTAACGGTGGGCGATCGCGGCGCAAAAGAGAGAGAGGGAGAGATGAGCGACGCGATTAATCGTAGATTGGACACCATCGGTAAACACGTCGGTGTGGGCGCGAACGCGAATGCGGACGGCGGGTCGCACGCGAGTGATGGCGCATACGTGAGACCTGCGCCTGGGGGCGGTGCGGGCACGCTCGAGTGCAAGGATTCGCGCACGGGGAAGTCGTACGCGATTCCGATTTCAACCGACGGCTCGGTGGACGCGGCGGCGTTCAAGGCGATCGTCGCTGGTGGCGACGGGCGAGGGTTGGTGATGTATGATCCTGGGTACATAAACACTGCGCCGTGTAAGAGTAAGATTAGTTACATTGATGGCGACCGTGGGGTGTTGCGGTATCGCGGGTACGCGATTGAGAGCTTGGCGGAAAAGTCTACGTACTTGGAAACAGCGTTTGCATTGGTGTATGGGGACTTACCCAATAGTTCGCAGCTCACGGAGTGGGAACGGACGATAGCGCGGCATAGCGCGCTGCCATTGCAGGTGGTGCACGCGATTGAGGCGTTGCCACACGACGCGCACCCGATGGCGGTTATGCTCGCCGGACTCAACGCTCTGAGCGCGATGCATCCCGAACAGAACCCTGCGATTGCGGGCGGTGGCATTTACAACTCGCACGCCGTGCAGGATAAGCAAATTGTGCGGATAATTGGGAAGATGACGACTTTGGCTGCGCACGCGTATCATCGAAACACTGGCCGCGCGCCGGCGGCGCCGAATACTCGTCTGTCGTACACGGAGAACTTCTTGTACATGCTCGATGCGGGTTTGGACGCCAGACATCGTCCGCATCCAAAGCTCGCTAAAGCTTTAGACACCATGTTTCTGCTCCACGCCGAACATGAGATGAACTGTAGCACGGCGGCGTGCAGACACTTGGCGTCGAGTGGCGTCGACGTCTTCTGCGCCGTCGCCGGCGCGGTGGGCGCGTTGTACGGACCCCTACATGGCGGTGCCAATGAAGCGGTGCTGAAAATGCTTGAGCGCATCGGAAGCGTAGAGAACATTCCAAGTTTCTTGGCTGGCGTCAAAGAAAAGAAGTACGTCATGTTTGGTTTCGGACACCGCGTGTACAAGAATTTCGACCCTCGGGCAAAAATTATTCGTGGCATTGCCAACGAAGTCTTCGAACTCGTCGGTCGTGATCCGTTGATTGACATTGCGATTGAGCTCGAAAAGTGCGCGCGCGCTGATGAATATTTCGTCAAGCGCAAGCTCTATCCAAATGTTGATTTTTACAGCGGATTGGTCTACCGCGCCATGGGGTTCCCGCCGGAATTCTTCACCGTCTTATTCGCCATTCCTCGAGCGGCTGGGTACCTTTCCCACTGGCGCGAAAGTTTGAGCGATCGAGATACAAAAATTATGCGACCACAGCAAGTCTATCAAGGCGAGTGGCTACGCGATTACCAATCCATAGCCACGCGACAGCGATCGCTGACTGACGCCATGGATAGCGTGGCGCCGTCCAACGCTGCGCGGCGGCGCATGGCAGGCGATCCACCCGCTGGTCGTGTAGCCGGCGCATCGGCAGGTGCTGAGTTATCAACGCCCGCGTGGCGCAGCGGTGCGAGCGTCGGTGACGCCACCGCGGGCATGGAGCATTTGATGTAGTCTTTTTTCATTTACGCCGCTGGCCTTTTTTACAATGCAAAATCATTTTAAGCAGTGACAGAAACGACGAGCATCATTTGTGCGGTGATCTGTCGACGCACACACGCACGCCAAATATATCCGTTCTCCATCGCATGCACGGTCGATCACCACCGTTGAATAACACCGCGCGAGAGACGTACATGCGTTCTCTCGCGCGCCGCGGGTCGCACATCGACGTCTGCCGTTCAATCTCCGTACAATAATCGTACACTTCGTCCAAATCGGGTTGACAGTATGGCCAATCAATGGGTGCATTCATGCGTGATACGCGTTCGCGATACCATGATTTCCTTGGCTCGTACGTGCACTTTCGTAGCACTTCTTCCACAGAGCACGGCCGAATCAGCGTCGCGCATCGCATGTAATCATCAAAAGCCGTGGGATTTCCCGGAAATATCGTCGAGAACCACGTGAGTTGCTGCATGAGACGACCAATTTCGCCTTGTGGCTCGAATAATACTTGCGTTCCAGATTCATCATAGATTATATACGCGTCGTTTGAGTACCGTATGTACGGATCTTCGTACGGATAATACGGCGGCGATTGAGTATTGGAGTTATACCCCGTTACCGATTGCGAGCCTTGATTTTCATTATATATCACCGTCACTCCGTCCATGGCTCGCGTTGTAGGCGACTGCGCGCCGCCGCGTCCGTTGCTGACGCCCACGGTCGAGTCCATCCACGTCGTCTGACTCTCTCTCGCGCGCGCCACGCGCTCGAGATCCGATCTCAACTCAAGCGCAATATCATCCAGCGCGCGTTGGAGTTCGCCGACATCAATATTCTCCGCACCAGGGCTCGTGAGTAACGACGCTTCGAGTTTAGCCACCTCTCGAGCGACGTAATCGTCATACGCGTCGTACCGCCCCGCCCGCGGCGCGTAGTCGTGCTCATTCGACCAGAACGATTCACGCCACGACGACCCATCGTCATAGCCACCATAATACCCATCATCATCGTCCCCGCGCACATCGCTCCCCGACGACATCGCCACCTCACGAGGCTCGAACACCCGCACCGCCCTCGTCGCCGCGTCCACGCTCACGATGTTCTCCTCCGCGCCGCGCGCGGCGACCGCGCCGACGCCGACGCCGACGCCGACGCCGACGCCGACACCGACGCCGACACCGACGGCGACACCCCACCACCGGCGACGCGTTCGGTGCGGTCGCGACGACATCGCCCTAAACACGCGGCTTAAGTCGCGGAATGCCGACGCACACCCTCGCGAATACGAACCGTCACGCGGGGCACCCTCGTGGATGCCCTACCCCAAGATATACATTTTCTCGGACATACGAAGCATATAGTGATCCATGCACATCCATGACCGCGTGTGACCCGCGTGGACGTGGACACCACTATATAGTATTTCTCGGACACTCGGATAATAGAGTATGGATACATACGCGCATGTGTGTCGCGCATCGTCACTCACGCGTGTGCGTCGTGGCTCAGCCCTACACCCTGAAGAAGGGGCCTTCATTTCATCGCATCGTATTCCGCGACGCGCAGACGACGACGACGACGATGATGATGACGATGACGATGACGACGACGAAGACGACTTCAATGACGTTGTCGATGATGACACCGCGACGCGCGGCACCGCGACGCGCGCGCGGGGCGACGTTCGTCGTTCGCGCGGAAGGCGGCGTGAGCAAGCGCCAGGAAGATTTGGGCGGTCTCGGTGGTGATATCGGCGCGCGCGACGCCACCGTGGGCGAGCTCGAGAGCGGATTCTGCACCACGTCTCTCGGTCATGCGGATACGGACCATATCTTAGCCGTGCCGGACGCCATGGCGCAGATGATTATGTTGAAGAACCAGACGATTGACGCGAGCGACGCGGATAAGCTCACGTTTGCGCAGCAAGAAGTGCTTCGTAAGCAAGTGTGGGATTGGAAGATTCGCCCTGGGAAGGGGAATTATGAAGTGTTGCGACGGGAATATACCACGAGCGATGCTGGTGCGATGGTGAAGGCGATTGAGGAGGTGTGCGCGCGCGTGGGGTGGACGCCGGCGTCGCTCGAAGCGACGGGCGCGGACAAGGTGGTGTGCGAGCTCGGGCAAGATTCCATCAAGGGCATGTGCGAGAACGATTTCATTCTCGCGTCCAAGATTGATGATGATGCTGGCGTTTCTGCGCTTATTGTAAAGGCGGCAGCCAAGGCGCGCGTGTGGTTTTAAGTTTTAACCATCGACGTCGGCGGACGCTGTGTACGCGCTATTATTTTCCACACATTGTGGAGGCGCGCTCGCGCGTGTGAGCGCGCGCGTATTCAAGATTTGACTGATTTACATACGACAATGACGATGACGCAACAAAAACATTGCAACAACAATACATATTCATATTGATTTACAACACTGTTGATTCTATCACTCGCCGCAGCGCCAACCGACGACTACCGCGACGACTCCAACGCGACGCTAAAAGCTATTTACTCAGCGGCGCCGTCGACGTCTTCCTCGGCTTCAGTGGCGAGCACGGCGTCGTCTTTGAAGAGAGAACGCACGGCTGGGATAAGTCTTGGAAGCATGGGTAAGTTGGCGAAATCGACGCTCATTAAATCAAACGCCACCGCGGTGCGTTCGGTGTACGAGCCGTCGAATATTGGAACTTTTGGATAGCGCTGGGAAAAGTGCGTTAAAATCGTGCGATACGCCCGCGCATCGTTCCCAGTCTGCACCGCCTCCTTCGTCGTCGAATGACGCTTTTTAATCGCTTCGTCCTCCATACCGTTCTCGAACGTCGCTTCGTGCACGAGGAGCGTGGCGTCTCGAGCCGCCGCGACGAGGCTCGGGCACGGCCGCGTGTCTCCGGAATACACCATCGACCATCCGCGCTTGCCGACAATTTTTGCCCCATAGGCGTGCGCACAATGATTAACTTGCACGGCGATGATCTGGTCGACGTCTGATCCCGACAACGCTGCGCGAATGCGCGCGATTTCGGGACTCATAGTTTCGCTAACCCACTTTTCTCGCGTCGTCTCCGCCAAGTCGATGAAATCGGCGCCCAAATACTCGAGTTCGCTATACAAGTCCAGAAATCTCCGAAGTGGTCGCGGACCGACGATGGGAATTACTGGCGCTTCTAAACCTCGCCGCTCGAACGCTTCTTGTCGAAAGGTGAGTATACGTGGCAATCCAACGTGATGGTCGGCGTGAATGTGCGAAATCCACACAAGCTTCAGCGCCATCAACTGTTCGTCAACTCTGTTGATGCCGTACCGACGAATCATCTGCGCCAGTGACCCTTCTCCAGTATCAAGCATGATGTTTCCCGAGTAGCCATCGCCACCGAATTGCATGAAAAATCCAGAGACGTTGCGATATTTCGCTGGCATGGCGCTCCCGGTGCCAAGAAACACGAGCTCGACGTCGCCGGGACGCATGGCGCGTAAATATTCTGGCACCGGGAAGTCCGCTCCAGGACGTGACGCGTCGTACGTCTCGGACGGCAGCGGTGACGCAGGTTGCATAGCTTTAGATGCCAGCGCAATCGTGCTCTCGTCAACCTGCTTGCGATGCACAAAACTTGGAACGAATTGCGGCACCGCGCTCGCATCCACGCCCGCCGACTTGAGCGGAATCAACCCAAATTTAAGCAAATTCTTCCCCGCGATGGCGTTGGGAATGCCGCTCGGAATCTTATGAGCACGCTTAGCCATTGCTTCGCGTTTCGAAGGACTCGGTGGGGGCGAAGTCGGGTCACGCGCATCGGGAAATATCTCGGTGTGCAACGCGTGGAGGCGAGCCTGAATGCGAGCCGCCGACGTAAAAATCGGTACCTCGTCCATCGCTTTGGCGTTTGCAAACACGTGAGACGTCTTACTCGCGCCCTCGAATGTTTTTTCTACTAGTGCTTTATACTCTGCGCTCGATACTACGGCGGCGCTGGCAATATGCACGACAACACTGACGTCAGAAACGTCACCAAACAACAGATCGGGCGCGTCGAGCGCCGCGCGGACGTGCGCATTCGTCGGCGCGTCAAACACAATGACGCGAGGACCAGGCTGCTCGGGCCCGACGCACATCTCTGGCGTAATCACCGTTCCATTTTCTAGCGTGATTGACTGCCCGCGCACGAGTGCACCGCGTTGTGGTCCTTGAGGCACGCCAAGTTTGACTGCGCTCGCCATGTCAAATTTTCCCGGGACGCCGGCGAGCTTGACGTCGTAGCTCGCGACTGCATCTAATGCATAGTATTCCTCTTCGTCTTCGTGGTCGAGTTTAGCACGTTTTGCGTTTGCTCCTGCGCGCGCGTCATCGCTGAACGAATCATATTCACGATCGTGCGTGTCGGCCTCCTCGTTGTACGCGTCCTCGTCGTACCCGTCGTGACGCGCCCAACCGCCGACGACTACCGGCGTAATCGTCACCACACCATCATTCACAATCACCTCACTATCGCGAACACTCGCACACGAGTCGCGCTCGAACCCATTTTCTCCAATCGCCACCCCGCGTCCTTGCCCAAATAACGTCTTCGTCGCTCGAATCAACGCGCGCAACGGACTCGCCGGCGCGTGCACGTCCACGCGTCTCGTCTCAAATGTCGATGCATTCCCCGCGCCATTCCCCGCGCCTTGCGCCGTCAGCGCGCCGTCACTCATGGTAAGTAACATTCCAGTCAATCCCCCGGCGCTCGCCGCGTTCACGCGCGTGAGCATGATTCTATTCGTCCTTTGCAACTTTAACCGACGTTCGACGCAAAACCTTTGAAACCCTTCACCGACGTTGAACACGTATCGATGACTATCGGTAAACACCAGCACGCTCGGCGCCGTGACGTCATGAGAGTCCGCGTTCAAGCCTAGAATCTGCACGTACGCGTTGCCCAGACGCTTCGCCGCGAGCGGCGGCGGCGCTGCACCACGAGACGTCATGCCCGGTCGTTGGCTGCGATTCGCTGCCGATGAAAACGACGTCTGCACCGCGTGCGCGACGCGCTTAACGTCCGCGTACGCGTGCGATTCGTACGGTACGACGTGCGTGCGTCCACTCGCGCCGATAAGCGCACACCACCGCGCGAAATCGCGTGGCGCACGGCGCATACAATGCGTGCGTGACAGTGACGAAAAAGTAACTTTAAGCGTCACACGCCGACGCCGCTGACGACGCCGCGCGACGCACGACTGCCGCGATCCATCGCGCGCACCGGTGCGCGTCGACGTCGCCGTCACTCGTACCCGCGCCGCCGCCTCGATGCCGTGCGCGTCGACGCCGCACGCGCGTGTCCCAGCGCGCGGTGGTTACGCCAATCGTCATCATCAATCCACGACGAATCGCGCCGTGTCCACGCGCGCCGCGGCGTCTTCTGCGGGCGCGGACGATGGGGATTACTTTACGCTCGCCAGCGGCGCGCGTGTGTCCAAGCTCGGGATCGGGACGATGGATTGGGGCGACACCGAACGCGGATTCAATGCGAGGTTTCGCGAGAAGGATCTCGCCGAAGCGTTTGCGTACGCGTTGGACCATGGAGTGAATTTCATCGATACCGCCGAAGTTTACGGCGCCAAGTCCGCGGCGTATGAACAAACGAGCGAGCACATCGTGGGGCGTTTGAATGCCGCGCGCGATTGCGAGGCGTTCGTGGGGACAAAGGTGTTTACGGTGCCGTGGACCAACGTCATCATGGGCGGTGGGTTGCGACTGAGTTCAAAGGCGCTCGTGGATGCGCTTCGCGCGTCTGTGGCGAGAAATGAAGGTCGGCCGATGGATTTATGGTCCATTCACTTTCCATTCCCGACGTGGAGTCAGCAGGCGTTGACGGATGCGTTGAGAGAAGGGTTGGATTTGGGGTTGTGTAAATCCGTCGGCGTGAGTAATTACGACGCGGCGCAAATGACAGAGGCGTACGAGTTACTGCGTAAGCACGACATCCCGCTCGTGACGAATCAAGTCAAGTATTCTTTGCTCGACCGTACGTGCGAGAAATCGGGATTGCTACGCGCAGCAAAAGATATGAATGTGCGCGTGGTGGCGTACTCGCCGCTCGGCGGGGGAGAGTTGCAATCGAGCGAAGACGCCGAGATTAAAACTTTGTGTAAGCTTTTAGAATTTATCGGCGCCATGGGACACGGTGGGCGCACGACCACACAAGTGGCGTTGAATTATTTAATGTGTAAGGGCGCGATTCCTATCGCTGGGTGTTCGTCGAAGCGCCGCGCGAAGGAATATTGCGGCGCTTTAGGATGGTCATTAGATCCAGCCGACGTCGAAATGCTGGATGAAAAACTAGATTATATCGAGAAACAAAAGAAGAAGAGTCCTATTTAATACAAGTACTAATGTTGCTCATCTGTCGCGTTCGCGGCTAACCGACTCATGGCGAGCGACAACGCCGAGCTCGAATGCTCGCGGTTACCCAATAGAGACGACGGCGAAGACGCGCGTCGCCGCGACAACGCTTCGTCAAATGTCAAGCCTTGCGAATTCGCCCTCGGAGACGAGCACTCTTCCTGGGCGACTAAATAATCTAACACCTGCGCACCTTGCTCTTGAGTATAAATAGCCGTGCGTCCTTCGGCGTCGAGCGCGAGGACGCTTAAGACGCTCATGGCGTCGTCGCGGGACGTCGCGCATCCTTCCCGAGCGAGCGAGACTAACGCATCCGTCACGCGTTGATGCACCATGTGCGCCTTATTCGACGGTTGCCACACGAGCGCCCACAACGCGAGCGCCGCATCCGCCGCCGCGGGTTCTAACGAATTTCGCAACCGCAATAGTGTCGTCAGCACGTCGATGAGTTCGTGAAAGAAATTCAACCCGCCCATGGCCAACGCCGAGCCGTACGCGCGCTTTTCATCCATCGACGCGTCCTCTCTGTCTTGCCCACGTCCCGAGCTGCCGACAGCGATGGTATCGACCGCATCACCACTGTTCGTCATTGCATCACCTGCGAGCGAGCGCAGCGCGCCCACGCACGCGGCGCGCACACTTTTTCCACCCAAAGCCGTCGCCACGAGCGGGATAACCGCCCCGCATCTCGCCACGGCTCGTCGTCCCGCCGGCCCGCTCGCGCACAAATCTCTCAACCCAATCGCGCACTCCGTGTGCGCGACGGACACGTCGGACGATAAAATCACCACCATGCTCTCCACCGCGCTTTCGCACGTCAAATCCACCGCGCTCGGGTGACTCGATATTGGAAACAACCGTCGACGGTTCAACGTCGACGAACGCTGGCTCACGCGCGTCAGCGCGTCAGCGGCGTACGTCGCGTCGTCCCGTGCTTCATCCGCGCCCGCCGCGCGCTCAACGCATCTCGTGAGTGCGCTTAACGCACCACTGCGAATGAGCATCTTACATACGTCTGGTGAGCTCGCGAGCGCGCTCAGAGACCGCGTGACGTGCGCGGCGCCTCGTTCATCCAGAGCTCCACTTTCGAGCGCCTTGAGCAACGCCGGAATCACCCCAGCGCTCGCGTACGCGTGCAACGCTAAATCATCCGTCTTTAGTAATCGTAGCGCCGTCAATGCGCCCACCTTGTCGTTCAACCCGCACGAACGAACGACGACGTGAATCAACGCCAAGACTTGTTGGCCTCGAGTCGAGCGCGCGAACGCGTCCCCGGGACCTTCGGCGTCGACGCAGAGCTTACGAATGTGCGCCAGCGCGTCGGTGGACGATGGTGCGTGTGACAGTGCGTCGATGGCGGCGCGCATCGTCGCCGCCGCGCTCGGCGCTGACATGGTTGCGTCGAAATGTGACGCGTAAGATGTGAACCTCCCGCGAGGATGCGTGTGTAGAGTTACAAGAAGAAGCGAATTTTAGCGAAACAAATCTTTTCTGGACGCGCCGACCAAACACATATGGGTGTCGTCGTCATCGCGTCGCACGCGTACACCGTCGATGTTGTCGTTGTCTTAACCTTACAACAGGTGTTCATTCTTGTACGTCGTCGCGAATTCGCGAATATTGCCGACGATGAAAAACGCCCCGCAAATTCTGACCGTGCGCGCGGCGCCGCCTTGATACAAGGCTCGAATACCACCTTGTTTATACACCTCACCGAGCGCTTGCGTGGCACTGGTATATTTCACCCCAGCTAAATCACTCTGCATGCACGTCTTCGCGGTGTCAATCGGGTGCGTCATGAGCGCCGCCATCGTCCCCGCGGCGGAGCTCCCGAGCACGCTCGCCGTTAAATCCCCGAGCTCGGGCTTTGCCGCTTTAATCTTCGACGTCAACACCGGTCCCAAACCGAGATACCCCGCGGTATAAATGCTCTCACGCGCGGCGCATGACATCGTCCCTCGCCACATCTTCGCCAACCCACCATCGCGAACGACGGCGGAAATCGTCGCCCCGGGTCCGAGCTTCATCTTCCCTTGCTGAATCACGGTTAAGTCGACGGGGGAGTACAACGACGCGCTCAACGCACCAGCACCCATCGCGACGCCAATCTGCTCGATATCCGTCAACGCACGAGTACCATTCGTTACCGCGCGCTCGAGAACCCCATTCACCGCGACTTGTGCCGCGGTAATCGGCGCTAAAGACGACGCGTTCGCGACGACGCCGCGGTACCAGCCCCCCACCGACGTCGGCAGCGCGCGCCCATCTTGCACGCAAATCTTAAACGTAATCAGCGGCACTGTCGTGTTCATCAAGCGTATTACACGC